>Ga0157363_1000920_pt1 | contig 23517 bp, 19 predicted proteins | sample AttsexASBM1_FD_111477 | JGI IMG/M metagenome (GOLD analysis project Ga0157363, IMG submission 111477) | Fungus gardens microbial communities from leaf cutter ant in Ribeirão Preto, State of São Paulo, Brazil - Atta sexdens ASBM1 | ecosystem: Host-associated > Fungi > Mycelium > Unclassified ... | reverse complement strand
TTTGGTTTTGTGTGGTTTGGAATTGTGTGTGTAACTGTGGGGACTCGAGGGAACTAGGGGGGGTGGGGGGGTGTGTGGGTGTGGGTGGGTGTGGGTGTGGGGGGGTGTTGGGGGGGGGGGGGTATCATACATATGAAACGCAATTTTATTTTCTTTGTACTAATATTACCTGTGAGGTAAGATGTTGCTCGTATAAAGTGTTTTCTAGGTGGATAATCTTTATGATAAACAGAATGATTCAATATTAACTGTTCTATACCAGTATCCAACCAAGATCGTTGAAGGACAAAGTCTCTATTTTTTAACGGAGATGGACATGCCACTAAAATTTGTACAATAACAATAAAACAAGATGTAAACATTAAAACTCTAAGATTCATAAATAACATAATACTTGCTGGAATAATATCCAATATCATTGTTTGGATTAAAAAATCCTATATCTTTTGATTCAATCATATGAGTGTCCCAAACTTTTCTATACTCAGGATCATGTAGAACATCATATAGTGTTTCTGGTGAAACATCGGGGAAACGTGTTCTAATCTGTAATGTTAAGTTAGTCAATCTCATTCAAAAAGTAAAATTTATTTGCCGAAAGAAGAACTTACTTTCACCATTTTAAAACTAATTCCTGGGACGGATTTTGTCCAAACAGATAAATCAGGCTTGTTATAATCTAATTTCCAATTGTTATTATCATCATACAGCTGCTTCAGTTTCTCAAAATCTTTATCTTCTGCAATTTTGACAATGCCAACATCCATTGTAACAATCTATATGAAAACAAAATAATATAAATAATAAGCATATATATATATGTATATATATATATATATATATATATATATATATATATATAGATATATATATATATATATATAGATATATATTTATAAAAAAGATTACCTCTCTTTTTCAAAATTTTCTCCACACACACACACACACGCGCGCGCACACACACGCACGCACCCATACACAAACACACACACATACCCATATACAAACACACACACCTGATTTTTGTAGAAGCTTATCAATAGGAGGACAAGACTATCATTTTTTTATTCATTCAATTTATAATATATCTGTAAATCTGCACATGGCATGTTATTTAAAGAATATTCCAGCATTCTTCCTATGTTCCATCTGCAAGAAAAAATTATTTTTATTACAATATATTACACAGAGTCAAGATTTAAAAGAAAAAGAAAAATAAAGAATGAAGAAAAAAGAGAAGACAAGAGAAGAAAAGAGAAAAGAGATGGGAAGAGAAGAGAAGGAAAGAGAGAAAAGAAAAAGGCAGAATAAGAATACATGTACATGCATGCTTCTATCGCAGTCCATCACTTTCCCATTTGTGGTCTGGAAGGAGCTGGTGATCAAGTCATCATACATTCTGTTTAAAAGCTCGTTATCGCAGGTGATAAAGATTCGAGGTAATTAAATGTTGAGATGGTTTTCGAACATGTCTCGCCAACGAGCTACGGTGTGTTACTTTCAAATGGCACATACGAGCTAAATATGTCGCTGACAACATCGAGAACGGATGATGCGAGCGAACTCGTATGTTTCAATAACCACGCGGTAACATACTTTTGAGCAACTGATTTGAGCACTAATCTTTTTACACTTGAAACCCGACTTTGAATATACAAACGCAATTGTTTTATCGTTGTTTACTCGGAGGTGTAAAAGCAAACAGCTGCATACTCATTATTGTACGTGTGCCATCAAATCATGGTGAAAATTTCAGATTTGTTGTTGGATGCTATCATCGTTGTGATTCACAAGCCTTCAACTTTGGCACATCGATGTCAATAGTCGGCTTGTCATTATCAGCTGATGAAACCATTGATTTATAAAGTTCATCCAGATGCGCAACTGCTCACTGAGCTCTGCTGAGGGAGCTTCGCTCTTCAGGGAGTTCTTTCATCTGATTGGTCCATATTTTAGGATCTAATAGAATAATCCAATCAGATGAAAGAGGCGGTAACTACGGCTGCGATCCACTTCTACCAAATGCTCTGAACGCTCCAATTAGTCCATTTATTATTATTTCGAATGTTACAATTGCTACGTAAACGTTCCAGCTAACATTCCTTGTATTCTTAAGCGGGGAGCATAGATTCTTAGACCCAACGTCCACGATGCTAGAAATCGATTCGAGTTCTCGGATCGAGAAATGTGTAACCAATCAATTTGCCGGTTTTTCATAATCTGATTGGCTACACATTGGCTTTCTCAATCCGAGAACTTGGATCGAATTGTAGCATCGTGGACATTGGGCTTTAGACCGAATCAGACTATACATTGAAGATTGAGATTAAAGATTAAAAATTGAAATTTCATCAATGAGAACAAAGAAGTTTTGGCTCCTTTCTGATTGATCAAACTTCAATCTCTCCATCTTCAATTTCATTTTTCAATGTGTAATCTGTAGTCGATTCCGACTTTTCATAACGCATAACTCCGTATTCAGAATGCGCTTCTATCTCTAAAATTCTATAGTATGCGTAACGTAAATTATAGCATGTTAGCGCGCTAACATCGTTGTCTGAATACGAGCCATTGTATTTAAGCCTTTGGGTACAGTCAACACATTGCTGCAAACACTTTGAAACATTTTTTAATTTATCAGTTTATAAAATTCTTTCTTCTAATTGGTCCATCAAATGCTTTAAAACATTTATAGCAACACTTTAACCACAATAATATTGAACGTACTCCTTGAGTGCACCCATTTATCCCATTATATATAATATAATGGGGTGCACTCAAAGAGTACGTTCAGTATTATTGGCTCCTGCATGCTAGATGCGGAAACGCGTTGAAATGAAACGCGATAACTAATGAACACATTAGGAGCTGTAAGCTTATTGGCTACCGCCAAAAGATTTGACGCATTTTGCCGCGCGGCAAACGTTTCCGCGTTCAGTGTGCAGAAACCATATGACCGCTCATTGAGCTCTTGTCTATAAATATATTTAGTATATATTTGTATATATCATCATTAGTATATATTTGTACTAACGGAATATCAGCTGCAAGAGCTCACTGGCGTTCAGTGAGAGGTTGTACTACTGATGAAGTATGATGGAATTGGTTAACTGGAATGAGGGTTAACATGGCGGTACTGAACATAAAGATGGTAGTGAGGTTCAGAAGCTAGAAGTTCTGCTGCGGAGCAATGCAGAATCTATCTTGATGAGGAATTTGGAAAGGCCTACATTATGAACAATTTTTTCAAGCCAAACCATGATTCAATAACATTTTTTTAAAAGAGAGGAAATTGTCTTAATCAACCGTGCAAACCATTACAGCTTCACTACAGCTTTCAGAGAAAAAAATATTGTTGCAACTAAGGCTGTCCCTGCGAAGATCCTACTCAGGATATAAATCGCATTAGTTTCTCATGTCCGCTCATTTCTCCTAAAGATGACAAACTTATTACATATATTAAGTTTTTATTCATACGCATCCGTAAGTCCTAACTTCCCCCTCTTCAAAAACTCTTTCTCTAAATTATGTCGTTTGCTTTTATCATTTCTCAAATCAAACAACCTCAACATTTAAAACTCCCCAGCCGGGCTCGCTCTCACTCTGGGAACTTTTGCCGTATATGGAGCTTATGCTTCCCTCTTAACTTGATCGACTACTCTATACTACTTTCGAGTCCCGCCGCCTCCGGCGGCAATTTCTGATTCTGGCCGTACCGACTCAACTTGTAGTCGGAGTTAAGATATTATTATTGTGATAGTAAGGATGAATGTCATTTCTCTTATATATGGGACTCTACTTTTTCCGTAATTGCAAGGTTATATTTGTTGTATTTGCACGATTTCCACGATTTATTCAATAATGAATATTGTATACAGTCGTGTTACATCTCGCGTAAGTTTGGAGATATTGAATAAACAAACGCATGGACAAATTACAAACTAACACAAAACTAATAATAAGTTTTTATAGACTCCTTTAATTGAATAACTTAGAAATATGATAATAACATAAAGTATAGGCGATAGAATCAACACTGATTATCAATTAACACAATTCTTAATATTAAATACATAAACCTTAACCTTGAAAACGCGTAAATAAAGTTTTTTATTAAATATGTAATTACACACACACACACACACACACACACACACCATACACACACATACTTAAATAAATAATACTTCTCTCTCTAACAGATTGGATCGCTTATACTTATGAGAGATGTGTCAATATATAGTTGTAAGCGAAAAGACAATTTTCAAGATAATAATTTAATTCATCCGGAAGGTCGAGAGCCCGATATTCCACATTATGTGGAACGAGAAGGAGAAAATGCCAATCTCAAACGAGCACGGTATCATTTAAAATTTTTTTACAATAATCTATAGTATATATCTAATAGTTCTACCGATTCTAATCTAAAGATACTAGTCGATTCTACAACGAGTCGGTAGTAATCTTAAGTCTTATCAGTGAATCAGTAAAGCTGACTAATTTAATTGTAAGACTACTGATTTTCTTAAGACTGACCAAATTTGACTTTATTTTTTCCCATTAGTCGAGCTAAACGACTCGCTGTACAACTAACGACTAGTGTAGATGCGAAAAATCATAATCACCAATTTAGGTTAAAAATTGGTTAAGATTTCCGACTACTGACTCATTGCAGAATCAGCAACAAACATACTTTTTTCGAGATCTTGTTTGTATTGTGCGTGTTATAATGTATTTTTTACAATTTGTAATAAAACTGTAATATATAACTGAATTAAGATTTAATTAATATCATACTTTGTCATAATTATTTATGCAAATACATTTACAATTGATTTGCAAATAAAATTTTTTGTTGCAAATAAAATTTTTGTTCTCATGACGAGACTCATTCTATTATTTTTCATTGTCAATTTAGATTGACATATCAATCTCGTAAACGTGGCATGTTGGAAAATGGTATACTTCTTAGTACCTTTGCAAACAAATATTTGAATACGTTTGATGATAAACAATTAAGATTATATGATCAACTTATAAATTTACCATCCAACGATTGGGATATATTCTATTGGGCGACTGGTGTCAAACCAACTCCACCTGAATTTGATAATGAAGTGATGGACTTGCTGAAAAATCATATTAAGAATGAAGATCGACAAGCTAGGATAATGCAACCAGATTTATAAATAATATATTATGTGTATGTTTTGATATTCGCAGTACTGAAAGTCTATAGTTCACATAACTTATACTGTATAGTTTCAGCACTGGCGCAGTGTAAAGTCCTCTAGAGACTCTATACTTCGGAATGCAATATTAATATAACAAATATTAAAAGGACCTAACCTAATGTATACTTAGTAGATATAATAATGTAGATTTTGAATATAAACCTGTATTAATTTTAAGTACAAATCATGATAAATAATAAAGAATTATTGAAAACATCATTTGTAACAAATTTTTAGGTAATTCTATTAGTGCATACATATCTATTTTAATTTTAAGACACTGATGAAGGACTATATTTATATAATTTATCCAATATTTAACAAAATCACATGTCTTAAACAATATTTTATTACGAAAGACTTATTTCACATACACGTTTGGTGATTACTTGGATACAAAAATGAATTTACAATGCTTATCAAATTCGTTCAATAAAATGTCTAAATGCCATACAGAATTTCGGATATCACCTATCCCAAGCGGGAGTATCTCCATGTTGCGATCGACACTCGTAAAAATCGATGCCTAGAATCTTTCCACAAACCGAGTGCTGTAAGAGATTTCTGATTAATCACAACATGGTCATACGACTCTCACCTCTCCCAACATATATACAAGAATTGTGTGATATATATTATTGCAAATGCCATAAATAATTTGTAATTGAAAGAATTAATCAAACAATATTCATATATCTGTTAGGATTTGCCAGATATTGTTTACTTTGACTGAAACTTGCAAGTCCTACTGTCTTTTTTGTAGTATTATATTTTGTTGAACCTTTTGATGAATTTCTCAATGAATTTTTTCCCCTTCTTGCACTACAAATGTAAAAATATATAATTATGTATAAAACCTATGAATCCTTTCTAAAACATATGTGTGCACGCGTATTTTTTGCTAATTAATATAACCATTATGTATGTTGTATATAACGAGAAAAGTAACATATGCACATATATATTTATTTTTATATTACCTGAAACCACCTCGTTTATATTTTTTATTAGTACTATTAGATCTATTGCTCATCTTTCGTTTCTTGCCATTATTAGTATTATTGCTATAAGAATAATTAGAATCATTGTCATCCCAGGTGCTATCATTATCATCACTATTCTTATCTTCATCATTTACATTCAACAATTCTAAAAAAAATAATAGAATAATCAATAAAGTATTACTTTACACTAATTATATGCAAGTTATATGTAATCATACCAGTTTTTTCTTTCGCGTATTTCTGCGTAATGTTTAAAAGAGCTTTGCCATATTTAACAAAGTTAGCCTTAGTGACGTGTGGTATTTGTAACATGGATTCTTCGGTTTCTGGTAAACGCTGGCTCATAGCTCTGACAGCTACCATATTCATAATAGAAGAAGCAGAAACATCCAACGCACTAGCGATACCTCGTATTATCATCATCAACTCGGCATAGCAATTATCTTGCAATTCTTTTATAATACTATCGACTTTCTTTGTAACTGTTGAAACTGTAGCTACACCACTAGTAGATTTATTCGATTGTCTCGTTGGGATTTGTACCTTTTTAAGATAAAAATACAATAAAAAGACAGAAAAATTTTCCTGTATGTGCTAATATATATAAAGTACCGCGGAAAGTTCGTGTCGTTTTTTCAAGATATATTTATAGGGGAAAAAACGGTATGAATTTTTCGATATCTAATATATACACATAAATATGTATATGACTTGAATATTAATGTCGAAAATGATATAAACTTTTAATTATACATTTTACATTCTAGATATTCTATTAAGATTAAATACCTTTACATCTTTTTTTGTCATGAGTTCACTCGCTTTTGGTCCAATTTTTACGTATGCACAAGCAATTTCGTTATTAATATACATATTTTCTTGTAAATATTCTTGCAATACCATATAATGCAAAAGACGTTCTATGTCACTTTTATTCCATGATTTACCACGACCATATAAAGGATGATTTGTAAGACCTGTATAAAGAATTATTTAGTTGTATCATTAATATAAATATCAATTCATTTTTTTATGATTTTATATATATATAAAACAAGTATGTATAACAAACAATAAACCTGATTCTCTAATCTTTTTCAGATCACTACCCTTAAAAATGTCTGTTAAAAATACTAATGTAAGTTTGCAATTCTTTCTATTGTTAATATCTCGTACAGCTTTCATAATCTCTTTTGCGTCTTCAGTAACGTCCAATATTGTAATCTCGGCCTAAAATTATTAATTATTATCAATTCCATTTAGATAACTATATTTTTGTGATAGTTATTTATCTAATCCATATGACATACCTTAGACCTGCAATTATCACACGTAGCTATTTTATTCGAGATGCATTGTTGCCTATCAAATATTTCTCCAAAATAATTAAGCTGTAATGATCTACGGCAGTCTGTACGATTTTCACAAAATGCTACCATCTTAAATAAATTATCCATGTGTGTACTAATGACTTGTGGATTTGGATTATCCTGTTCAATCATTTTTCTGATTCTGTGCATGTCTGCATAATGATAAAATAAAATACAATCTGCTATTTCACCGTCACGACCAGCGCGACCACTTTCCTGATAATAGCTTTCTATAGACTTTGGTAAGGCTGCATGTATTACAAAGCGCACGTTTGGTTTATCGATACCCATTCCAAAGGCTATAGTTGCACATATAACATGTACCTGAAAAAAGTATATAAACGTGTAATTTTATTAAAAATGCACGCACATAAACATATGTCTACACGCACATACACACTTTAACACTTTAATATTTTATACTTTTATAATTACACATTTCATACATGATTTTATACATTATATCAGTGTATATGTACGCGTGTACGTGCATGTATGTATATATTTTGTTGTGTACGCAATATAACAAATGTACTTCATCGGAAATCCATTTTCCTTGGCAGTTGCTTCTTTGAGTATCTGAAAGTCCTGCATGATAACTCAATACTTTAATACCATTTTTTTTCATATGTGCAGCGTAATCTTCGCAATCCTTACGCGATAAACAATATACAATGCCACAAGTATTTTTAAATTTTGTCATTATCATAGCTACGATTTCATCAGAACAATTTTTCCCTTTCTTCGATATTATACTGTACCTCAAGTTAGGCCTATTGAAACTCGACATAAACCTAAAAAATGTAATAATTAATCTTTTTCACAGATAAGAAGTAACGTCATTACTTTGCTGCTCGTTACCTGCTTATTACAATGATTTAGTAATGACATTACGGATTATTTTATAACAGTAATGATAACACCAGAGTTGGAAAAGTCAATCGTTACTTGTAACTGATTGAAAAAAATCATTCGTAACTGAAAAAAATAACTCCTAATTTGTAATACGTGTTACTTTTTTATTTATAACTCGTTATGTATACTTTTTTTCAATAAGTAACGCATAATAGTGACAAGCTACTTTTCAAAGCGACTTTTCCGACTTAGTACAACCTTAGCGTCATAAAAAATATTGCAACGTTATCATTATCAAAATATTTATTATAAAAATAACGTTAAAATAACGGAAAAATAACAATTCCCAATCCTGAATTTTTTTTAATATAGAGCAACACATGCAAACAAAAATTATACAATCACACACACACACACACACACACACACACACACACACACACACACACACACACACACACAATCAAATATACCATTTTGGATTAGTCATGCCCAACTGATGCAAAATATCTGTTCTAACACGCGGTGTTGCTGTTGCAGTTAGAGCCATTGTTGGCACTTTAGGATAATTGTTCCTGAGACACTTTAATTTTTTATAGTCTGGTCTAAAATCGTGACCCCATTGACTAACGCAATGTGCTTCATCAATAACAAATCTTGTCAACAATTCTCTCTCATACAAAATAGTCAGAGTATTACAAAATTTTTGCGAGGCGGAAATTTTTTCTGGTGTTACATATAATATTTTGAGAACTGGTTCTTTTTTGGAAAGTTCCCTGTATATTGCCTCTGCTTGATTATCTGTTATAGAGCCAGATAAATGAGCTGCAGGAATCTATAATTTTAAAAAATAAAGAATATATAATAGTAATAGAATATATAATATAACAGTATGTAATAGTATACACATTTCTGTAATGTAAATGAGTATTCTTTTTATATTATGTTTTTAGATTATTTCTCTTATGTATCTAATAAAGTAATAATCAGGGATGGTAAGTAAAGTAACGCCATTATTTTTATCGCTTTTTATAATAACGATTTGATAATGACGTTGCAATTTTTTATGATTGTAACGATAACTAATTAAGCGCTAAGGTTGTGCTAACATTGGAAGTCACTTTAAAAAGTAATTTGTTGTCATTATTATGTGTTTATTTACTGAAACAAAGAATAATTTGTAACGTAACGAGTAAAGAGTAACTCATTACAAATGAGTTAATTTCCAAACCTGATGTTAGTCATAAAAAAAATTCGTCATTATCAAATTGTTATTATAACAAAGTATCGAAGAAAAGTAACATTACAACACGTTATTTGCCGGTAATAATAATATTTTTGGTAATAATATCTCTGATAATAATAATATTTTTTCTTACATCAAGTGAGATAAGTTTTTGAACTTGATCTAAAATAAGACTTTTTAATGGTGAGATAACAATAGTTAATCCAATGTTTAAAAGGGCAGGAAGTTGATAACAAAGAGATTTTCCACCGCCAGTCGGCATTAAAATAAAGCAATCAAATCCCAAAAGTGTTGCATTGATAGCTTGCAATTGATTTGGTCTAAAAGTATATAAACCAAATCTCTGCCGAAATATCTAAAATAAAGATAATTAATGTGCAATTATATAATTATATTTTCACTATATTGATCTAATATATAATCCGACTGTATGAATTAATTATTACAAAATTAATTATATAAAATGACATTATACTTATTCTTTAATAAAGTTATAAAAATAAAAATTACTAAATATAATTATGTACCTTTAACATTTCTTGCGAATGTGAATATGTTAAACTATCAAATTCTCCACTAATACCATCATTTTTATAATTACCAGTAAATTGTCCATATTCCACACTCTTTTTTTCGATTTTTGATTTTGCTTTATCAGTGCGATAATTGCTATTTAGTGCCACATTATTCAATGACCAATCTACAAATTATTGGAATTATTATTTAGCATATTATCAGCATGTACAATAAAATATGAAATAAAAAAGTATATATGTATATGTGTATGTATGTATGTATGTATATATGCGCATATGTGTATCACACACACACACACACACACACACACACACGCGCGCGCGCGCGCACGCACATATAGTGTCCCATTTCAAAAGATCCACGAAAATATTTCGGAAACACTGCATTATATCGAAAAATGTTTCAAAAGTTTTTCAACTTCGAGGGGGACATGAGATGGTATAATTTATTTGACCTTGACGTCGAGATCAGGGCAAGATCATTTTGAATTTTTTAAATGGAACCTCCCATTTTTTATCACATATTCTTAGTTTATCTCAAGAATTTTTCAAAACGCTATAATAAAATATTTTTTTATTTTTACATTATTTTTTTACATTTTACAAAAATTAATTTTTAGCAAAAATGAAAATAAGAAGTACAACCTCCTTCCTTAAAAAAAAAATGAAACACCTCATATATATAAAACTCGTACCTGTAAAATCGTCGTTTATATCTATATTACAATTTTCTCCTAAAGCTGGAAATTGATCTAATTCTTGTGTTAAGGTTTCAACTTTTGCAGTAAATCTTTGGGTGCCTATAAAATATTTTCTCATTGAAAACTAAAAGAAGAAAAGGTTAATGATTTATTCATTACCTGCCATATCTTGAGATTTATTTGTATTAATCTTGTTCTCTTCTAAACTATCCAAGATGGCATTTCTTTGTATAAATCCATCTTTTTCATTACTTGATTGCGTTGAAATACTGTCATTAAGTGTATCTTTTATGGAGATACAATCGGAATCTATTGAAGAATTCATTATCTTTGATACTTGTTGGTCTTTTTCCCACATTTCTGCTATCGTTTTAGAAACTTGGATGCCTAATATTGTTTTGACAGGTCTTTTTAATTGGAAAGTACTCTTCTTATTTGGAGGTATAATTTCAGGTGGCTTAACTGCTGACATAGCTTCCAAATTATTGGATGCTAAATCGTACTCCTTTGCATTTGTTAAATCTTGAAAATCTATCGTTTTGGATACTGAGGTACATGAAGCAGTAAAACTGTCACAGTCATTTATCAAGCGACCCTCGGACATGCACGAAATTGGTGTCTTAATTGATGTTGACGATGCAGACCTAGGTGTTTCTGGAGATTCGGATACATTCCTTTCATCTTCCTTTTGTAACTTTGATAACTTGGTTTGTACTAAACGTAATTTAGCTTTTATGTGTCGATGCAAACCTTGCAACTTTTTGAAAGAGTCTGCATCGAATTTTGGAAATTGTTCTAATATTGGTAATGGAATTGATTCGAGTGCGATACAAAATTTATCAAGAACTTCAATTTGAAGTTCCTTTAAATCTTCACGTCTTTCAAGCAATTTGTCTTCTGTAATCTAAATATAATATCCAAAGAAAGAGATAACAATTACCTTAAATTTCAACATTTTACATAAAATATTAATTCAAAACATAAAACTTACAGGTATTGTAGACATTACTGATTTCTGTTGAACCAATTCAATCCATGAGCCTAATTGCTTATTTAAACCTAAATCTTTTAAATTCAATCTAATATCAGGACCAATCCAATTATTTCTCTGTAATCTCTCACCATTATATTTAAAGCTAGGAGAGCTACTATCTATATCAGAATCTGAAATTATAGTATCTTTCCTTTCTTTAATGGATATTGTGTCACATTTTTTTGGAGTCCATAAATGCTTATCTTCTGTATTTTTAGGTATTTTTTTAAGTGGGCTTTTGCACGAATCTGAACTGTCTGAATTATCCTGCAATTCAAAATATTGAAATCAAATTATTTTATAATAAATCACTAATGTTTTGTAAACCATAATTTCATAAAATACATGCATATAAATTGACATAATAATATTGTAATTTTATTTATTGATTAGAATTATAATCTTACAAGGTTTATTATCGTGTCTATTGTTATCGAGTCCCCAGCTCTCTTCCTTCGTTCATTAAAATACGAATCATTCGACCATTCATTATTTAAAACTTTCTTTTCTGCCACTGATTTTGATATACTAAAAAATATTCAATTACTAATTTAATTTTTTTTTAAAAAGTACAATATTAAAAATACGAAACATATATTACATAATGAAAATTTAAACAATTGAGATGCGCATGTATATCTTAATTAGGGCATTTTTACAAAATAAAATAAACTTTGTCTACCTAGTCAGCATATTGTTTTCATTTGTATTCTTTGCCAAAAATTCCACTATCGTAGATTGGGTATTCTTTTGACCAAACACCGACTTTTTTGACATTGTTAGCAACAAATTTTAGACAATTACAAGTGACTACTAGCAGTTGCTTAAGTTTGTTTTACTCGAATACTTTGATATTGAAACAATTATTCTCGGAAGTCATGTAAACACTATTATACGCTACTGTACGCGGTTAACTTCAATTAAAAGCTTGCGGCACATGATACTTGTTTTCCTACTGGATTGCTAGCTTTGGGTATCAATAGCTATGTTCGGTAATGCAAATCTGAGGTGTCGGAGTGCTCTTTTTCTACAGTACACGTAACATATGCTATATTATAAGAGTACTCCGACGCCTCAGATTTGTATTATATTACCGAATGCAGCTATCCATTAAACTTTTTTCCTAGGATGAAAAGAGAAAAGTGAAAAATTTCTCCATTAACTTCAATGATTAAAATTTTCATTGGCCTAGGATTTAAACCGGATCAGAATGTAAGAACCAACCAATTACAGTCGAACGACAGAGGAATACTCGGTGGAAACTAGGTCATTTTTCACTTTCCATCCTAGGGATAAAGTTTCATGATTGATACCCAACTGGATAAAAATCTTGCCATTGGCTGAGATACTGGCACTGGCAGCACCACAGCCAATACGGCAAGATTCTAATCCAGCTAGCAATCCAACAGCAAAAAACAAGTGTCGTGTGCCGCAGGCTTAACATTTCATTAATCATTATGGTATATCCACACTTTGTCTGGCTCTACAATAGATTTTTAAACCTTATGCCTCCAGCACACCAGTGAGATGTTCGTTGCGCGCGACACGCGATATCTAATGAGTGTATAGCTTTATCGATGTTTTCATTCTAAAGAAATATTCCCATTGCATGTGCCGGAGTTTAGGCTGCTTTCTCATGCTGATGCTCAACGCTCATTTTCAGCGTCAAAACAGATCATGTGATCAAAATTGATGCTTGGTATTCGTACTATTCTTGCTATCGTAGGAAATTGTCACACTAGTCAATAATTTTACAATCCCTTTTATGCACCGATCACTTGATACGCATATTAATTAATTATCTTATCAAGTGCACGATATAAACTAAGCATTTGTTCTTAAATCGACCTTCCTAAAGAGTAATCTACAATGGCCCTATTCTTTTTGACTATAACTTTTGCACCACTTCATTTATCTTCTTTTTCTTTCCAGGAGGAAAGAAGAGAAACTATCAGACAAATAAATTGCCAATACATCGTCGACTGACTTCACTAATTACACTAATCGCTAATTACTATTGATGCTTCTGATTGGCTGCTGCGAAACATTTGCGACTGGCGACGGACACTGCTTTCACAGCGTAACTTGCGTCAACCAATCAAATCGTATCAAATTGTATTAGCTACTATGCATCAGTGATGCGCTGTCGTGGAAATTATGACACAGTGGGATGCGTTTCGGAATACAGTTCTATTGTGCACAGTTCCGAAACGCATCTATCTTGAATGTATAAAGGAATCTCTTTCAGCCAGTGTACATACATACAAATACGTGCAAAGTGTGAAGGATGTTCTCTCTTCTCCTCCTCGTAAAACCAAAATCACTTTTCTTTAATTAAATCTCGCTTTGCAAACTTCAAAATCTATGTGGAAAACCGTGGTTCGCGTAGCAAGTTAGTAAGTAAACTCATGAGCAATTCCACACGAGTTTGCTACTTTTAACACAGGAGCAGAGCAGGCATTCATTTCCAATGAAAACGGGTCGAATTGAATAAGCCTAATTTCATTAAAATCGAAGATCGGAGGTAAGATTGCGATTCTAAATAAATACTGACCAAAGTACGTATATACACAGCGCTGCGTTAAATTGATGTGACAGATTTCCTAACCTCAATAATCATCAACTTTAAGGGCTACGGCTACCGTACACAAAATGACATAAACTGCATAAGCATATATAGCACAAGACCGCTAGATCAATAATCATCCGACAAAAAAACGCTATATTGATTTGCATAAGATGTTCATTGACTCAGCGATCTTAGTCGGGGAGCACAGTCTCTTATATAACGCATAACACATAGTGCATAATCAATTGAATCAATCAAAGTGCTTTATTTTCTTTCTTTCCATAAAATAAAGAACTCTGGTTTTCTTATTCCTCATATTTTATGCGTTATACAAGAATCTGTGTTCTCCGCTTTAGGGTATATCCATACAACTTGCATTGCCGCATAAACGTATACATAAAGAAAATTATCCAATCGCATTTCTCCTATAAGGATGCACGTAAAATGTGATGGAAGTTGTATAGATATAAGCGGGAGCACAGACTCTTGCATAACGCATAACACGTAATGCATAAGAAAATGTACTAATCCAAATCCTCCGTTTCCTTCCTTTCCATTAAATAAAGAACGTTGGTTGGTTCAATTTCTTATGCCTCATGTGTTATGCGTTATGCAAGAATCTGTGCTCTCTGCTTAATACTCTTATACAGCTCATTTTATGTGTGATGGTCCTAACCCCGGATCTACAATAGATTTTTAAACTTTAAACTATAAGGAATGGACTAATCGCAATCAATTGTTCTCATCGCATTCGACTGTAGTTAATCAATTTCTTACGGCTTAAAGCTTAAAACACCTATTGTAAATCCAAACAAAGTTATAAATATTTGAATTTTATTCAAATTTTATGTTTTTCATGCTAATTTCAATGAGTATGTAAAAATTTTACTTTCAAAACTTGTTTGCTTGGTATAATTTGTTTTACTATCATTGCAAAAGGAACATTTACAAAGATATAATACATAATTCGTGCAATATTCGAAATTGAAAAAGAAATTCTTCCAAAAATGTTAAATAAATCATAAATTATAGAGAAACGCAAAAGTATTGCTATGATTTGAGCGAGAAATACAATATTATTGTATAGATTGTGATATGTAATGTTTTTGTTTTAATATCTTTATACATTTTGATCAAAATAAACGAAATCTAATAATTAATTCGCTGTACAAAAGTGATTTTATTATATTTTTCTCAAAAAAAGAAACTGGTGTTTTTTATTCATAAAAATCGTCATTCGATTTAGGTGTTTATATAATTCAACTTTTTCAAGCCAACATAATGTTTAATTATTTTTTCGAAGTACCTTCAACTATCACAACATAAAAAAATTTTTTCATTCACTTATAAAAAAGTTATAAATTTTTAACCGATATCATGTTTTTTCAAACTCTCATTCATATTTGTAAAGAATAAGTAAAATATAATCCGACTTCTATTAGGGTAAAAACTCGTTAAAGTTTTCGTTAAACTTTCACAAGTATACAAGAATTTTCATATATAGTCTGGAATAATAAAAAAATTCATTGTAGACTTTAAAATCTACAAGCCTCATTTTGTGAATCAAAATTAAAAATTTCACGTTGTCGATGAAGAGTTAAATTATTTCATGACTGTCTTAAAAGCGACATAAACCTATATCGAATATAATGCAAGGAACCAAATATGTCATTACATCTCAAAACAGCAATTTGACTTTTGTATTATTTTAGTCACATGTAATGTATAATAATTTTTGTTAAAATTAATAAGGAGATTTTTCAGAAATTATTTAATTACTAAAATATAAATGCTGTTAAATAGTGCTTATATATCCTTTTATATTAACACTTTATAAAAAAAATAGTTATAGTATTATTATACTACATATTTTTATTATTTCCAAAATAAAGTATATCAACTTTATACTTTTCTTATCAACAATTTTCAACTTTTCCATCAAATCCATTTTATGAATCAAGGCACATATATGGGATGAGAGTTGAATCTAATATAATGACAACAAATCAACTATTCTTATACATGTTGTATCTAATTAATAATTCTATATTTTTTATAGACTTACTCAAACTAAAGGAATATCAAGATGACTAGTAAACATCACCATAAACAACGTTTAACACCAAAACATCAAGATTCCCTACGTTTAATATTCTCAGTTTTCACTGCAAACGATATAAGGAACTTGAGTGTAACGAAAATCATAACATCATTATCTTTTAACATTCTTGGACATCCATTAAAGGGTGGATTATACGATCCATCTTTAGGTAAAATATTTTATTTTTAATTTGCTATGCATATACACATATTGATGTGTGCGCGCGCGCGTGTGTGTGTGTGTATGAGAGAGAGAGAGAGAGAGAGAGAGAGAGAGAGATTTTAGAAACAATTATGAAATATTTTTCTTTATTTAAAACATGTTATATATTTAATTGTTCCACAAAATTTTATCAATAATCCTAATTATAATTAGAGTGCGTGTGTGCGGATATTTTTATTATTAACTGAAATGTGTGACAAAAAATTGTTATATTTTTTAATATTTTAATATTTTAAGTTTTAATTTACTATATTCAATTTATTGTAGGCACAACGAAAAACAGTTCGGAGCTATGCAGCACATGTGGACATAATAGTTCCAAGTGTCCAGGTCATTTTGGTCATATAGAATTACCAGTACCTGTTGTCAATCCATTATTCCACAAAGCATTGTCTATGTTGCTTAAATTGTCATGTTTAAGTTGCTTTACATTACAAGTACCATCGTATATCAAGTTATTGCTGTCCGCAAAATTAAAATTACTGTACCAAGGACAACTCAACGATCTTGATGGTTTAGATCACGAAGTAACGTCCATATTATCAAATATTGAAAAAGAAGAAGAACGAACAGAGTATATTCGTAATGTAATTGATACTTATATGCAAAACTTCTTCAATAGAAATAGATACAGCCAAATCATGCCTCAGAATCCTGAAAATCAAGCTAATATAAAGAGTGTCATTATGCAATGGCATGCATATATTGAAAATATACTTAAACAATATGTGAGAACCAATAAAGCTGGGATATGCATGAATTGTCACGATGGTCTTCCAAAAATGTCAACGTTGCAAAACAAGATAATGATAAGTAACAAGGAAATTGTGAAGAATTCTAAAGAAATGCTCTCGTGCGAAGTAGCGCACAAATTGGAAATGATTATGATTATGCCAGATCAATCCAAGAAATACCTACGACAATTATGGCATAACGAAAAAGATTTTCTTAAAATAATTGTACCTTGCTTAGAATTAGTAGATATCGAATATCCTACTGATATATTCTTTTTCGAGGTGATACCTGTACTACCACCGATCGTGCGACCGGTAAATTTTCTTAATGGTCAAATGGTCGAACATCCTCAAACTCATATCTATAAGAGCATTATACAGGATTGTTTAGTCTTGAGAAATGTTATACAAACTATCCAAGATGGAGGTATTGATCACTTACCTCAGGAAGGTCGACTTGTCTTTGAACAAATAAAAGGAACTACAGCAGTTGAAAAGTTGCACAACGCTTGGCAAACGTTACAAAGCAATGTGAATCACTTGATGGATCGCGATATGAACAAATCATCAGAGTCCATCAATGGTCAAGGCTTGAAACAAATTCTTGAAAAAAAAGAAGGTATCATTAGAATGCATATGATGGGTAAAAGAGTGAATTTTGCTGCACGTACAGTTATTACTCCAGATCCTAATTTAAATATCGATGAAATTGGCATTCCTGAGGCTTTTGCCCGCAAATTAACATATCCTACATCTGTAACACCGTGGAATGTTATTGAATTGAGGCGATTAGTTTTAAACGGTCCCGATGTTCATCCTGGCGCAGTTATGGTGGAAAATGAAGACGGATCGATACAAGCTATTAGTCGTAACGATTGTACGCAGAGGGAAGCTATTGCGAAACGTCTCTTAACAACGAGCGATAGAACCAACGAATTTATTGGTGTAAAAATAGTACATCGACATCTTCAAAATAGCGATATATTGCTAATAAATAGACAACCGACATTACATAAACCGAGTATAATGGCTCACAAAGCGCGTGTTCTCAAGGGAGAAAAAACTTTACATCTTCATTATGCAAATTGTAAAGCATACAACGCGGACTTCGATGGAGATGAGCTTAACGCTCATTTCCCACAAAATGAATTGGCTAGAAGCGAAAGTTATAACATAGCTAATGTATCCAACCAATACCTCGTGCCAAAAGATGGGACTCCATTGAGTGGCCTTATACAAGATTACATGGTGTCTGGAGTACGACTAACAACTAGAGGTAGATTTTTTTCAAAGGCGCATTACACGCAATTAGTTTATACAGCATTGCCAATAATGCAAAAGGACATAATTCTTTTACCGCCAACTATTATTAAACCGAAAATATTATGGTCGGGTAAACAAATCCTTTCAACAGTCATTATTAATATTATTCCCTCGCATAAAACACGAATCAATTTGATCTCTAGTACGAAAATTTGTGCGAAAGAATGGCAAACAGGGATATCACGACGTTGGAAATGTGGAACAAAATTTAAAAATTCGATGACCATGTCGGAAGCAGAAGTTATAATTCGACACGGAGAATTATTGTGTGGAGTACTCGATAAAATGCATTACGGTGCGACTCCTTACGGTCTTATTCATTGTATTTACGAATTATATGGGGCAATATGCGCGAATGAAATGTTAAGCGCGTTTGGTAGATTATTCCAAATGTTTTTACAGTGCGACGGTTTTACTCTCGGTGTTGAGGACATTCTAATCACTCCAGAAATCAATGAAAAACGTAAAGAAATCATTTCCAATTGTAGAAAAATAGGGGAAACTGTACAAAAATCTATAATAAAAGCATCTAATGATAAACCTATGAACGAAATTCAAGCTAAAATGGAAGAATCTTACTGGAATAATTCAAAATTTCGCGCGCAAGTTGATCACAAATATAAGAGCACTTTAGACATTTATACTAATGACATTAACAATGTTTGTCTGCTGACGGGACTTGTCAAGAAGTTCCCAAATAATAATTTACAGCTCATGGTGCAATCTGGTGCAAAGGGATCTACGGTTAATACTATGCAAATATCATGTTTACTCGGTCAAAGTGAATTGGAAGGTAAAAGGCCACCGTTGATGATCAGCGGAAAAAGTTTATCAAGTTTCCCAGCTTACGATCCAACACCTAGAGCAGGTGGTTTTATCGATGGCAGATTTATGACTGGAATCAAACCCCAGGAATGTTTTTTCCATTGTATGGCGGGACGCGAAGGTCTTATCGATACTGCCGTAAAAACTAGTAGGTCTGGTTATTTACAGAGATGTTTAGTTAAACATCTAGAAGGTTTGATTGTTAGTTACGATGCGACGGTTAGAGACTATGACGGTAGCTTAATTCAGTTTTATTATGGAGAAGATGGTCTCGATGTACCGGGTTCATGTTTTCTAACGAAGAACCAAATCGCATTTCTAGTTGATAATAAAGAGTCTATTATGGATGCAAAGTTATTGGAATATCTGAAAAGAAATAACAAAGAGATTGCGAAAACGATAAAAAAGATCAAAAAATGGGAAAGCAAGAATGGTTCCTCATTGGAAAAGAGGAGGATCAATGAGTTTAGTAAATTCTCTATGGAGAATTCCAATCCGAATGATGTAAAACAAAAAATCATTGATAATCATAGTGGGAGAAGCAAAGCCGCATTATCGCTTATGAGAAAGTGGATAAGAGCAGAAAAGGAACTGAAAGAGTCATATCGTGCACAATGTACTAGATGTCCCGATCCAATAATGTCAAAATACAGGCAAGATATTGAATTTGGAGTATTATCTGAACGGATAGAAAGCTTAATGGATGAATACCTTTCTCGTCCGACAAAAATTAAAAAGTCTGTTTTGAGAGATTTATTATCCATCAAAGTTATGAAAACAATTTGTCCGCCTGGTGAACCAGTTGGTTTATTAGCAGCACAATCTATAGGTGAACCATCTACTCAAATGACTTTGAATACTTTCCATTTTGCAGGACGTGGAGAGATGAACGTGACCTTAGGTATTCCAAGATTACGTGAAATCTTGATGACAGCATCGAAAAATATAAAAACTCCAAGTATGGAAATACCATTTCAAGATAATTTGGAAAATCTTGAAAAACAGGCGAAGAAACTGAGGTTAAAATTAACAAAATGCGTTCTACGCGATGTATTAAAAGACATAATAATAAGCAGACGAATGGAGGGAAGCCCACACCGAAGATTGGTGCACACTTTAAGAATCAAATATCTTTCTCATAAATACTATAAAGAAGAGTTTACCGTTCATCCGCGGGATGTGATTAAATGTACTGAGGAACAATTTTTCAAGAATATATTCAAGGAAATTAAAAAATTTGCCACTATTTCCAAAGTTTTTTTAAAGTTACATTTCGAAGGAGAAAAAAAACGAATAAACGACGAGGACGCAGTAATAGATGAAATTGATCCTGACGAAGTTGTACCGGAAAATCCTGGAAGCAGAACACGGATGGATTTAGGAGAGATGCACGAGTCATCCGATGAGGAGGAAGCCGCGGAAGATGCCGATGCTACAATGACTAAATCATTATTGCGTCATCGAGAGAATCAAGAATATGAAGATCCTGAAGAAGAAGAACAAGAAGAAACTGAAGATATTGTATTAAATGATAAGGAAGAAGAGGCAGATGATAATAATAATGCAAATAGAGTTCTCGAGGATAAGGATGATGATGACGATACTAATAAGAAATTATTAAATCATAAAAGGAAGAATAACAATAATAAATCTATCAGCGGGAAGGATCGTGTCTTGAATATGTATGAAAATGCTATGGATTATGATTATGACGAGAATAAACTATCATGGTGTAAATTCACCTTTTGGGTAAGAGTTTAAGCGAAAATTTCTAGTTACAATTTTTCTATTATCCTACAAAGAAATATTATTTAGCTTAATTTGAGTGTAAAGCTCAAATGATTTTAGCCATCACTCACGATATTAAGATGTATTGGTAAAAAATAATATATATTTTATCGAAACAAAAGTGAACGAGAAAAAGGCTCCCTCTGTCTTTTAGCATCCTTATTAAAAAAACTTTATTTATTCTTTACCTAATATAATTAATATAATTAATATAATTAATCTAATATAATTAATTATAACTTCTTTTTATTTATTTAATTCAATTACAATTTAAAATTAGAAAATTTTGCCTGATATTACATATAATTTCCAGTTTTCTTCACATAATTTTTCGGAATTTCTATATAAATTTCTCAACTTTTCATTTCTGTATATTTACTTTTATAACTTTTTCATAAATTTCTTATTATTAGATTTTTTAAATACAAATTGGAACACTTCAGAAAAGCTGAAAATGTCTACATTTTGATTAGAATTCTAAAATAAAATAACGGATCTTGTTTAGAACTCTTTATGTGAACTGTGAAATATTCTAAAATTTCTCATTCTATAATTTAAAAAAAAAACTTAGAAAATCTAAGGCTGATATTGTCGATTGATAGTCGATTCTTAGATTCTTACATTTAAAATCATACACAATTGCTCGATCTACAATTGCGTAAACATAAACATAAGTGATTGCGAAATATTGTAAAGCGCAATTTTATCGATTATAAAAATGGTTGTGTGTTATAAAAGATGGTTCAGTTTTTATCTATCCGCGCTGTTATGTATTGTTAAATTTTAAACAAGCATATAATAATTTATAAATTCGATTTCGTAATATAATAGCAGTATATATACAACAAAAACACTTTCTGTCTATCTATCATGGTGAACAATCAGCACTGCTGTTATCGAAACTGCATCTGATTGGTTATCGTAATCTTATAGTTACGACATCTTTATTGTAAATTGTAGATTAATACATTGTACGATATTTATGCGCTTGGTCTACAATAGGCAGTAATAATGGATGAGACTATAAGAGTTAAGAAATTGCAGACCAATCAGTCTGCAGTCGAATGTGATGAATGTGAGAATAATCGACTGTGAATCACTGTGAGTGATCATTTTCTTACTCGTTACAGTTTATAGTATCATCGTCTCCACTATTGTTATTGTAGACCACGCATAACTACTATTACTACTTCCATAATCTTACGTCTACGTTTAAGCAATTGTAGACCCCGGTTATCGGATTTGACACATATCTCACTTTCTTTTTCAGTTACCGCTTAAAACAATCAAATTGGATTTGCCAACAATAATTAAGAATGCTGCGAATAAAACTGTCTTATGGGAAACAAAATGTATTAAGAAAGCTTTTACATTTCAAAACAGTAAAGGCGAAACAATTCTCAAAACAGATGGTCTAAATATAGGGGTAAATGCATATTATAAACAATTTAAGTATAAGTAAAATATATTTTTCTTTACTTTTTCTATTCTTTTCATTGCAGGAAATGTTCAAATATGATAAAATACTTGATTTAAACAGATTATATTCTAACGATATTTATAATATTTCTCAAACATATGGAATTGAAGCCGCAAATCGAGTTATTGTAAGAGAAATTAAAGAAGTCTTCAAGATGTATGGCATCACCGTTGATGTAAGACATCTGTCCTTAATCGCAGATTATATGACTTTCGATGGTACGTTCAAACCACTCAGTCGAAAAGGAATGGAGAATTCTGCTTCACCATTACAGCAAATAAGTTTCGAAAGTTCGCTAGGCTTTTTGAAAACGGCGACATTGCAAGGTAAGTTACATTTAGAAAAAATTATTACAGATTATGCAAAAAATTATCGCTAAATTTAAAAAATATGAAATATTTTATTAACATTGCATTCCACACACACACACACACACACACACACACACACACACACACACACACACACACACACACACACACACACACACACACAC
>Ga0157363_1000919_pt1 | contig 23539 bp, 12 predicted proteins | sample AttsexASBM1_FD_111477 | JGI IMG/M metagenome (GOLD analysis project Ga0157363, IMG submission 111477) | Fungus gardens microbial communities from leaf cutter ant in Ribeirão Preto, State of São Paulo, Brazil - Atta sexdens ASBM1 | ecosystem: Host-associated > Fungi > Mycelium > Unclassified ... | reverse complement strand
TGGTCGATTCGTGCGTTAACTTGGCGTGGTTTAATACTAGAAAATTTCTTCGCCGCGATTGATGACGCGGATAATTCGGCAAGAGATTTTATCGTTTGAAGCTGAAGACTCTCTTGGATCGAATACTCTTGCGGAACTCGAGGTGGCTCGAGTATTTTCTCTCTACATTTGTTCGTTTACGAGCGAGACATTCCCATTGCCCGCAAAAAGACGATCCTACTCCAGGAGCAAATAGTCGGAAGTGAACAGTCGGCGATATAACGCAAGTCTGTAGATTTCATATATTTTTTAAAGAAATATTTCTACTTTGATCTACCTCGACAATAAATCTTTTCAAATAATCAAACTCTAAGTAAATGTTAATTCAAAAATGATGTTATATTTTAAATGATATTTTAAAAATAAATTATTTTTGTGTGTATATTGAACGTTTTTGGTATGAACTAAAACGTTCATACCTAGTTAATTATGTTTATACCTTAAATACACTTTATTTATTACATATTGATATTAAATTTTTTTTTCATTAATTTTGTATAAAGAATGTAATCACTGTCTCATTCCAATATCGAATTACTTGTATTAATAATATTAATTTTTTTTTATTGTAACAAGTTGTACGAAATATGTCATGTATTTAGTCGAATTTTATCAATGCTGCTATTAAATGTTTCAATAATCGTTAAAGCCGCTTGCGTTTAAAATTGCTCACACGACGACGTAATATTAAACTGTGAACGTACGCGCTTATATATAACATTTATTCGTGCGTAGCTAAATAATTCATTTGGCAGGTCGCTCGCGTGCATAACTGCTCATTTGATAAACAAAGGATATATATCCCCGCGCTGATACAGAAATCTTGCTTGATTACGAAACAACTAACGAACGCGTATTTTATTTCATCGTTATGCTGTTGTTCACGTGGTGCAACACGTGTTGATATTAATGTAATACGAAGCAATAATTGTGCTGATCATGGATATATCGTCGTTGTTGATATACATATATCAAAAATGAATTGTATTCGAGCCATCGATGACATTCGTCAAAGAGTTATTTGTATTATTTTCGGACAATGCACCTATCATATCGGAAGCAAAATTGCAATTAGCGTCTTTGAGTAAATCGCGAGCGCCTCATTAATATAACAACAAATTAATATTATTAATACAATGAGCTGTACATTTTTGCAATTAAATATACAAAATATTTCAAATATTATTCTATAATTATATATATATATATATATATATATATATATATATATTTGGTGGAAGAGATAAATATTTATGATTGTGCTATTTTTATTTAGGAATAATTTTACGAAGTCTTCCTAAAAGCACAATTAGGTGCGATAATGCTCTCATTATCATCGCTGAAGGTATATAGAGGCCTTCGGAAGGATGTTTTCTCGAGGTTATACGATCCATTCAGCAGCTGGCCAAGCTTCTGCCAGCTTTACGCGGGCAGGCTGATCCCATCAGAAGTTTCCAGTATGTTTATAATCCACTAATCGCCCACCTTTCCCGGCACAATTTAAAACTTTTCCCCGATGCTATTATCCAGCAATGCCCGTTTTCTAGCTCCTTCAACTGCCCCCCTTCCCCCCCATCCCTCAGCATCTTTTACGCGGTCTTTCATCTCATAGCCTGACTTCATTTTGCGGCTCATGGATCGCCGAATTTCACGGACTTGATTTTTTCGCTTTTAAAAAACTCGCTCCGCGAATGACTCATCATTCAACGATTTACGTTCTCCGTTTATAATTGATGAAGTTATTTTGATATCTCGATCACGAAACGAAGTATGTCAATTTTTATAGGCGTACATGCCGGAAAATGTTTAACAAAATTATAATGATAGGCTATTATGCCGTTAAATTACGAACTGTTGCTTGTATTTATCAAAAAAATTAATATTTGTTCGATTTTTATCAAATTAAAATTATGAAGTATTTTGTTCTCTGTAATCACGAAACTCAGTGCGTTAAATTTTTAAAGCATAAGTGATTTTATTTCCTTTCTTCTCCACGAATATCGATTGAAACTTAATTCTGGTTTTATAGAGAATATATATAATAATTTTTTGAACTATAAATAAAATAGTCTGAAACTGATAAAGTTTCTGCAAAATAATTATTAAGTAATTTGTACAAGATGCACTTGTATATATTGTAGAAATTCGGAAAGATTATCTTTATTAATTGTCTTTATTGATCATTCTTATCGAGGACTGAAGCTATTTGTATCAAGATGACTGCAATATTAGATTAGTTATCGAATTGAATATAATCACGAAAGCAATACGATTAGAGTGGAGGATGTTTAAGAGAATTTATTTGTTTGAAATTGTAGTTTATATACCTATAATAACAATTATGACACAAAGCGAATGCGAAATCGTTCGATGGCAAATATAATCGCGTTTCCCAAAAAATGTGATATTCTTATTTCCAAGATGCAATCTGAACCGTGCGCCGGCGACTTTATCTGTGGTTTTGATATGTTATTCGCACGCGAGTTAGCATAATCGGAGGCGTCCGACGCAGGTCACCATAAAATATTCCCGACTTTTGGGCAAATTTAAATGGCAATCTTGAACTTTATCCGTTCTCCGAGGTAAGTTTAAATCTCACTCCGCAAACGCGTTACTTTATGATTATAAACGATCAATGTGCACCTATTTTAGATGTCGACAGAATTCTATGGGAAATATAAATGTTAGATAAAATTTCGTTAGATAAAATAAAGTCTGGGCATATCCATTTTACAAAGATTAACGTTCCTCGGAGAAAGAAGAATGAGAATTTACTTTTGCCAGAAAAAATTGAGAGAGAGAGAGAGAGAGAGAGAGAGAGAAGCAGGAATTTCTAATTTAAATAAATGCAGATAGATTTATTATGATTTAAAGAAATGTGAAATAAGTTATATAGTACGTCAACGCTTTTTAATATGTTTAATATACCAGACGTCGACACACTTTTCATGCTATATTTAGAGTACTGAATGACGTGCAGCCAAAATCAACGACATTATGGAAGCGAAAATGAAAGCACACTGAGGGGTGAACGTGGCGCGCGCTCAAACTAGTCAGCAGGTTAAGAAAGAGGTGATTGTGTTTCCTTGCCTTTCGCTATATACTAATTCGATAAAAGGCGCGCTCGAGGCTCCGGCGAAAATCAGTTTAGTCGCGTAGGCGCGACTTGAAAATTGTGTTGCTCGTGAGAGCACAAATGAGAGGCTTAAAGAAGACAGAGAAAAAACGAAGCTCAGTATAGAAAACAAAATATGAAGAAAAATAAGATTTTATGTACACAATTGTCTTCGGTATTTAACGAAATTATTTAATTTTTTTAGATAAAGAGTTAATTACCATCAAAAAATCTAATTTTTATATAAATTGAAAAATGTTAAATATTTTCAAATAAATAAGAAAATGGCTAATATATACGAGAATAGATCTTATTAATGCCTAATAATATTTTTATCTTAAATTCTAAATGTATCTTTCAGTTATATTATACAATAATTACGCGCCGCTTATTTAGTTTACTATTAAACTTGAAATTGTAAATTTATTGTCAATTTGATGTTGATATAACATCTTCTAAAACACTGTAAAAAATTGTCTAGTCTTTTAAGTTGCATTATTATTATTATCGACGATCAATGTAATTATGATGATATTATTAGGCACCAAGATCTTTAGTTAAGTTTAAGTTTATGATTGCATGTTTCAAGTTCTACAGTAATCAGTGTGCATTTTATATGTATAACTAAAAAATATAAAACAAATAAATTAAAATATTATTAGGCACCAAGATCTAGCCTTGATCGCATTGGCCTTTTTCTTATTTATTTGATTTATTCATACGACAGTCTAGATTAACTTATTATTGATTAAATTTTTACTAATGTTAAATATTTTTAATTGCTTTACTCTGTGAAATATTTTGAGTTTTATCGATAAAGCGAAAAGAATGTGAAGGGTAAAGTGCACTAATATGATAGAAATGTAATAAAAAGATTATATAATTAAAACTGATAATATGATTTGAACTTTCGATATTGTATCGTTATGCTGTTATGCACGTGATGCAACGTGCGAATATTAATGTAATTCGAAGCAGTAACTGCGCTGATTACAGTATATCATTGTTATCGACACGCGTATATTGAAACTAAGCTTCAGATTAGTATCCAGATCATCGATAATACTTGTCAAAGAAATACATTAATGCAGTAATTAAACTTATTTACCGCCAAATAATGAATTAAAATTTGTAACATAAAAAAAAATCAGTTTTAAAAGTTAGTCTAAAATCAGAATAAAATTTCGAATATTTGAAATAATTCCTACTGCAGCCAAATTTATATAAATATTTATATTTTATTATATTTTATCATTACATATTTTGTATTCTTAGAAGGAATACGAAGAGAATGGAATTAAAATTGCGACATATTTAATACCAATACATAATTGCATGACTCTCTTATGAGAAGAAAGAGTAATTAACGACTAGGGTGAACCCTAAAAGAACCCTTAGTGCATTCTTTGGATAGGGTAGGGATATGTGGCGGTCGTTTCAAGCAGAGTTTCGTAGAATGAATCATTTTATTTCACGGCGGGGCGAATACGTCGGTCACAGCGACAAGGTTTCTTTTGGGGCACGATATGTACGAATCGCGTATCCGGCTTTTCGTTCGTTAGAGAGAGAGGGGAGAGGGAGGGAGGGAGAGAGAGAGAGAGAGAGAGAGAGAGAGAGAGAGACGCGACGAATAACCCTCCTATTCTCTCGTGCCAAACGTGAAATTGTTCCGCGATTCTCGGTCGGCGGAAAAATCGTCGATGCGTAGAACACAATCGTGAAGCGAATCCCATATGCGTTGCTCTTCCGTCGTCGAGATAACTCGCCGTTTGGATTTGCGCCCTTCCTGAGCGTTATCCGTGAATGAATAACGATCCGAGAATCTCGTGGCACACTTTGAGTAACGCGCGTAACTGTTACGCGCATAGATGCATTTAGGATTAACAAGAATCGAGCGCCAATTGTACCGTTTTTTTTTTCTTGTTAGAAATAATCATGCGATACAACTAGTATCACACTATTTCTACAACAATAGTGTGATACTAGTTGTTGTCATGAATGACAATGTTATACTTTAAATGATCTTTAGCTCAGAAATAGTCACCTGAAATATTTTTACATCTCAACGATGAAAAAATGTAGAATATTATTTTGTGTAAATATTGTTAAACATTTTTCTTTTTTATTAGGAACTTTTAAATTTATATTTTTTAGGAACTTTTAAATATATAAATCCATCGAAAAATCGCAAATGAAAAAAGCATTATATTAATTAAAATTTTTATTTTTTTATACTGTCATAATAATTTTAATGTACCTTTTTTTAATATTTTGTTTAATATTTGATTGTTTTATGCTTTTTCAGAAAATTACAATTACAATTAAATATCCGTAATGTTCTAAATACGTAATGTTCTAAATAGTAAATCGGAAAACAATCAATAATACGATATATTGTTCATTTTAATTGCGATATCTTAGGTGAAAATATCTTAGGTGATTGTTTATGTAAAAAAATCAAATTACTACTTCTATGTTAAATAAATTACGAATAACAATATTATGGTTGCAATGTCACTGCACGTCTAGTTAAACATAATAAGTGATAATCCTAATTATTTATTTATGTCAAATCTGTATGACACTAAGTAAAATTTTATGCAAAACAATTGTATTCAGTGTTGAATACGGGATATAAATTTAGAATATTTAACATTATATATTATACCTATATAATTTAATCATAATGAATATTAAATTTTGATATTCATGGATAAATAATCATGGCATCGTCGGAAAGAGAGAGAAAATTATTTTTTAATTATAACATTGTGTAAATTAGAAAAATGACGGAAAATGAATTATGAAAGATTAAATAAAAATATAATGCAACACGTATGTTGTACTTTTATCATTACGGGAATTAAGTTGACATATATTAGACACTTTATGTTTTAATTTCGACGATGATAAAATAGTGCGTTTACGGCTATATATAATAATTTAGCAATTCTAACGACAAGAAAATGCGATTGAATTTCGCCGATGCTCGACGTCTGTCGACGAATATAATTGAATTTCGAGCTAATTTGTTGAATCGCGGACGCAACCTTTTGCACGCGCCCGCGTTTATTATTACGTTTGTTTCACATATCACGCATGCAGGCGGTTTCGATTTAATCCATCCGTCCCGAACTCCATCACTCCAACGTAATTCGCTTCGCTCCCTCTCTTGTCGATCATTTCGTCCATGCGGCCTTCCATTGTTCAGCAGTTTTCGCCAAAAGAGAATACTCGCCTATCAAACTGTTCAAATCAAAGTGCACACAACAGCAATCACCTTTAAATTGTAAGTTTTAGTTAAAAAAGGAATCTTAAAATAAAATTGAAATAATATATAAAAATACAAATATAACTAGAATATAGAGTTATTATAAATACTAATTGTAAATATGATTATAGTTAAAACATTTAAAAAATTACAAATTTTTAACACAGACATTTATTGATTAAAATAAAAGTATTTGTTTTAATCTGTCATGAACAAAAAAAAAGAAGTATCCTCGCGAGTGTCACACGGAGATTTGCAAACTGCCTCTCAAACTGTAAAGTTTATCGAAGATCTTTCGGTCGTCCTCTATCTTCAATCTTCTCGGCTGATTTGGCACCGTTTTAAAGCGTCGATTCGACGGATTAATTTTGGCCAGAAGTAACAAACTCTGAGAGCAAAGAGAGAGAGGGAGAGGGAGGAGGGAAGTAGGGGAAGTGGATTGGCGTTGTACTCACAGCTCCGTTCTCGCGAAACGGCATTCGATGCTTTATTGGTTAACTTTATTCATTGAAACGTTACTCCTGGGCCCGTGGCCAGAACGGCTGTGGTGCAATCAATGCACCCTCCCCCTCCCCCCGTCGTGGTTACATAGTTTACAGATCTCGATTTCTGTGTATCAGAGTATATGGCTTTTTCTCTATTTCCTATTTTGCAGCTTTTAAAACGCCGTTATTCTGCCTGTATCCTGATCTGTTTTGAAAAATTAGAACGGCACAGCTGCGGCATGATCTTATGAGCTTTTTTGAAAGCGAATCTTTTGTACTACGGCCTGGATAAATTGAATTTTTGCCACGATATGCAGATGCGATACACGTTCCATATGGGAAAGTTAGATCTGCAAGAACGATTAATAGTAGACGTTTATAGCAGAATAACAAATCTCAAATTCATTCATTTTATTAACTGCTGTTTTTTTTAATAAAATTTCGATAAAAAAAAGAAATCGAATAGTAGCAATAATAGAATTTTTATTCTTACACTGAGAAAAAGATTGATTAATGTTTATTTCACTGAAATATATTCTCATTTAAATGTGAAATAAAATTTTATTCCTAACAAATAAACCATCTGTTTTATTATTTTTTTTTTACTTTTTTTAATTAATGAGTATTTCACTGAAATATATTTGTCTCTCTCGTCACAAATTTTTTTATAATTTATAAATATTGAAGAAAATGTCACATGTAACATTTGCTTGAAATATTTTAACTTTTTTTTTCAGTATATGTTTTTGTTTTTAATAATATTAACATTGATTATGCGCAAAGATATATTCACTGGAAAATGTACTAAATTTTAATAGTTTAAATAGTACTGATTAAATATTTATTAAATGTATATTTATTTGATACGAAATAATATGAACATTAATTTTATTATTACTCTTTCTATTAAGTGAAATATTTATTTATTGTAAATAATTGTTTAGTTAGTATTTTAATTTACGAAATAATAATTGCTCGAAGTATTTTCAATTTGTGCATTACAAAGAAATAAAGATAATCCTTATATGAACGGCAGATGAATTCGAGTCATAGAGTGGCTTTTATCGCGCGTTCGCTGAGTTATTGCGTTCTGCAAACCCGAAGGAATACTTTCTTGATAACCATAACGCGATCCCGCCGTGCCATTTCTCGTATATCACGAACACCCCATCGTGTCTGCTGCGACCGCGCGAGCGAGCGTTCGCTTCATCCTCGAGGCGATGATCAGGAAGCGAGCTACGTGCTCGACATCTTCAATGTCTCCTAGAGATTCCAGAGGATTTCACACGCTACGAATGGGAGTTTCAACCCTTTGCCCTCGCGCCCCGGCTCGGCCTTTCTCACCTCGTACAGAGTCAATTCTCGTGGCGTGTGGAATTTATTTTGGCAAGCTTCTCTCGTGTGTATTCGCGCCAACGTGAAACGATCAAAGATGAATGGCTGATACGTTTCAATAGTGCGATCGTACCTTTCACGAGGTTTACCCTCGGTTAAGTAAATCGAAACAAAAAATAAATCTGATTTTAACAGAAGAATAACTTTTTATGGTATAGATATGGTAACATAGGCAGTAAATCTTTTAAATTTTGTACAAGAATTTATTACAATTAGTAATATTGAATCTCATTATTACAATTAATTATTTGCTTGAAACTGTTATTGATTTTAGAATCTATTTGTTCTGTGTTACTTTGGATAGTTGTAGACCATTCTGCATGCTGCTATTCGCACTTCGCGATACATCTCGATGGTTGGCAGACTGCTAGAAATTAATCTACAATTTGTGGAATTGGCTGTCCCATTTATCTACGAGTGGAATTTTCATTCTATGCATTCGGCGATATGTGTCCGCCGGGTATAACGAGCAGTGTGCTCCATTCTCCTCCGTAAATTATAATATGCCACCGTCACTGATTGACTTCGGCTTTTATGATTAATGCTCGCGTATCTGCAATTAATTCAACGCGCTCGCCATTACCGAGTGAAAATTCGAATGGTAATAAACCTCGATTTACACGTGCTGGATCAAAGTTTGGATGAATAACTATATAGGCCGTATATCTATTCATACGTTCTACATGTTCTATTTTCTCTCTAATTAACAAATGGTCGATACATTTGTCATTTATTTCGCTAAATTGAAACAGCTTGATTGTTCAACATTTACACTTATTTCACTACAATTCTAACGCGAGTAGAATTCTTTGCGATTTTAATCATTCAGTTTATTTTTTCTAATTTAGTACACATATTCTTAATTTTATTTTTTTACATAAATCGCACATTCGCAATTGTAATGGTAATACTTGCTGTATATCAATTTCTCGTTTCACTTGTTGTATTTATTTTCTGAAATACAAATTGACACTTTTATATTTAGAAAATTATTTTAAGAATGTATAAATTGAGCTTTATCGTTTTTGATAATGCAATATCTTCAAAATATTGCAGCGAGCCAATGCATTCCGTTGTAAAATATTGCTACGGTAATCGATCGATATTGAAAATTCCCTGGTCATTTTTATCCAAATCATCAAGTAATTTTTATATTAAAATACGTAATAATTTTTGAGGTTGACAATATTTTATATTTTTTGTGTATATTTTGTGTTAAATATCTTCCTTCAATTCTGTTAAGATTAGATTGTTATATTAGCCAAATTCACGATTTAAAATTAAATAATGATCTTTAGCGCTAATAAATATTAAAAAAATTTATAATTAGAATATGGATCAGATTAGTTTTATCGTTTTCTCAGTTATTTAGAGAATTACAAACACGAAATTCAAGACAAACATATTATTATAACGAATTTGATACATATATTTACAAAAAATAATTGGAAATAGGAAGCGCATTAGATTTTAAAATTAATTCGTTCTGTGCGTCATTTAAGCGTGCTAATTAGGGGACTTCTCTTTTGAGAAATGACGGTGGAAGAAGTATGAGAAAAATGCTGATCGCATTGCTCGAGAGCGATGGGTGGAGCGAATCGATTGGATTTACCTCGTTATTCAAGTCTCGCGTTGAGCATTACCTACAAGAGAATCGAGCCGCGGGGATAAAATAATGAGGCTATTGATCCAATCGTGTCAGAATTTTACTACCACGAATGTGATAGAATCGCTGTTTTCCGACTTCCTGATTTTATCTGCAAATATTGTTTTATTACAGGAAACAGCTTTGTTATATCTCGATATTATATTTCTATTTTGATTTGTATTCGAGAGAAATGAGCTTCAGTCTTCATATTTTACATAAATATATATACTTTAATAATATTGAGAAAAGGATGATCATTAGACATGCCAATTTAAAACAAAATAAATCACATTCGTTGAATAGAAAATTTTATAAAAAGATTAAAAAGAATCATAGAATTTTAAATAATCTTCTATAGTCGAATTTTAAAAAGAGCTTTTAAGTTTAGATAAAAGTTATTACTTAATGCAGTTTGGCGAAATATTTTTATGTTCTTTTAATCTCTATATTCAAAGAAGTCATATACATATAAATGCGCAAGAATAAAACTCTTTATGCTTAAGTCTACAATTTCGTAATGGTAATGCATTATTCTCGCAAATCGAGTAATACCTACATCGCAGAATCCGCATTATCCAGGCAATCCTATCGCGTCACGTGCACCCTTATACGCGTAACGTATACTTACAACAGTATCAGTGCCTACCAACTCTATCTCACGTTTGCCGTTTCTGTGCCACCGGGCGGAAAGGTAGGGAAACGCGATGGTCGGCAGATGGATCTAGCGGATTCGCTCGAGCTGATCGCAGCCAAATCGGAGATGGAGAGGAGGAGAGAAGCCGTCGTGTAACATTACGGTGGATTTCGGACGCGCATGAGGGGTAGGAAGTTGTGGACTCGGGGTAGACAGGGAGAGAGGGAGAGAGAGAGAGAGAGAGAGAGAGAGAGAGAGCGCGCGAGCGAGCGAGCGAATACGCCGACAGCCTCCAGGGGGTGGCAGCAGGGCTTGAGCGGGGTAACAGGTCGGATGTCCGGCAGTCCGTCACCAGCTATCCCCCGGTATCTCCGACGTGGCCCGCCGCGACCGACCTGCGGCCATATCGCCGAGCTATATAACAAGTTCTGAATATGCATATATTCGATGCTGTAGGGCACCAGGCCAAGCATCATCTCGCAAACCTCGGAGATTGCATACTTACAATTTTTCATACTTATTGCCTTTGATAATTATTTATTAATTTTCAAACTCTAATTGAGGTGATATTCTTCGTACATAAGTTGTCGGTAAGTTTTAAAGATATTTATTAGCACCATAATTAAAGTGACGATCAATCTAATTTGAGATATTAACATTCAGTTTTAGTTTGTGATTGCGTTTCAAATATCACATAAATCAAATTAGCGCACAGTTTATAAAATCGAATTCTAATACATAATATATTGATGTGTAAAGATATATTTCTTTTTATTAATCTCGACTTTCTAAAATTTTTTGTTATTAGTGCGAAATATAAAAAGGAAAATTTGTAATTTCTCGGGTGATGCACACATCCTGAGACAGCTGTTTCCTTGTTTGTTCTCCAAAACCGCCCTTGAATACCTTTACTCTCATCACTCGTAACGCTCGCGTATATGTAAACGTACGTAGTCGTGCGCAGCATCCGACTAGAAATTCCTCAAGCTTTAATCCTTTGTTTTGAAATTAAAACAAATCTGAGGATGTTGAGAGAAATCTGATTCACTTTTTTTTTTATATTTTAAGAAAAATAGGTGAGTTATTGAAGACTCCTTTAAATAATTTCTTCCCTTCTCTTTTTCTGAATTATTGAAAAGGACATAATTATCATAATAAAATATAATTAAGGTTGGAATATTATTTTAATTTTAATTATAATTTTCACATAAATCGTCTTTTTGTGCCTGACAATCAAGATGATTGAAATTCCAATCTTCAAAGAGAGATGTCCCGTGCAGGGTATAGATTTATATGCATATTCCTCCACACACACACACACACACACACACTCTCTCTCTCTCTCTCTCTCTCTCTCTCTCTCTCTCTCTCTCTCTCTCTGTTGGATATCAACCTCTGTACAAGCACGTGGTCACGCGCGTGCAAATTCATCCCTTCTCTCCTGCTCCCCCCTCTCTCTCTCTCTGTCTCTCTCTATTTGGCCATCGTCGAAGCACCATTGACGCCAGTTCACTGCTTGCCAGCTCACAGATTTATGGCGATATATACGCTGGTCGCTCGTATATTCGTGGATTTTGACGTATCGCGTACATTAGGGAAATTCTAATTACCTGGCCGAGACTCACCCTTCCTCCCCGCTCTGTATACATAGACATACGCACATACTATCTCTGAGAGAGCGCGCAGGGCTTCCTCCGGTAAAGGAAATACGGTGCCTCGGTACCAACCAATGGGGCTGTCCTTCGCGCTCTATTGACGTTCCGTCTCTCTACCTTCCGATCTATCTATCTTCCGTCGACCCTGCCTTCCGGTATCTCCTTTCGCAACGTGCAACGTCTAATGCTCCAGCGCAATCGGCTAGCGTTGGGATACCATGCCGTTTCTATGTCGGTCCTTTGATGAAACGAATGGATCCGCAGCCTCTCATTCTCTGTGTTCTCCCGTGCGTGTGTTCTTCGCCTTGCTTTCCTCGACATCTCGTCCTGTCTTACCTTGCTTTCAATGTACCGTAAAATCGGGGTTAGATCACGATAGTAGTAACTCTACTCCGTGATGAAGAGATTTTGCGACTGAGTCAGAGGTGATTAAACAGAATTTTGTGAATTAAATAATATGAAAAAACGTGTTAAATTATAGATGAAACATATCTCTTTATCTAATTAGATTAATAATATATGTTAATTTTACACGATTCAAAATTATCATGTAATGATTGTTCATTAAATTATACGATAGTGGAATGACTTTATTATCTGGAAAATATTATGCTGCTGCATTTAATTCACTGTTATAATTACGGCGGTCTCTATTCGTGACGCGCTTGAGGATCACCGATGGTTATCAATTTGAGGATCATCACACTAGCAACTGAATGTTCTGTAGTTCGCAGGAGCATCATAATATTGCCGGCAGTGTTTGAGTTTCGTTAATCCAGTGACTATCAAAATAGCGATGTGATTGACCCGCGTAATGTGGCTAATTTTACATGTCGAGTCTGGCAGTCCGACTGTCGAATGAAAATTCGAGCGCCACTGCGCCAATAGGATTTAATGGGGCTACATCGCGGCTGATCTCGCCGGCGGATGGCATCAAAATGCGGGCGGAAGTGAATAACTACGATCTAATGTATACTATGCAATCGTTTGTGCCGATCGAATGCCGACGATGCAATCGGTTCTCGTCGGAATGTTGGTAATATACATAGACATCGTCTGCCTATTCTAATCGTGCGCTAATCAAATTTTCCTCAAAGTGAACTTAAAATTTGATGAAATCGGTAATCTAAAAGTATCTATCTTCAAAAAATTGTCCGCAAAAAGAGACAGCAAACGGTAATAATGTCTCCGAATAATTTCGATTTATTCATTAATTGAGATCTTCCTAAAATAATTATAATCTGGATATCAATACAGGACACATCAATATTTTTATGATAATAATTTTGTTAAAAGAATGCATGATGAATTGCTTCATAATTATTTAAAAGAGCCATATAGATTATTGCGATTAGTTTATTCTTTCATCTACTGTGATTGTATTCCAATTAAACATTTTTCGCTCGTCGCACAGATGCATTATCTTGAAGGCAAGCTTGCCTTTGAGCGAATTGCATGTATTCGTGAAGCTGCTGAAATCCATGAGAGAGAACAATGCAGAGAGCGTGAGAGAGAATAATGCAGAGATTCCCCCAAATCTCCGTTACACTATCGAGCGAATGACGGAGATGGTCGATCGTTTCACTGCACGAATATATTTTATCGTGCAAAATCGTCGTTGCGGTTTCCCTAAAAGTGCTATTAACAGGCGAAATGTTATCTTAACGGGCTTTAGTAAGTTTGTCGAAGGACAATAAATCAGGTGCATTTGTCCGACTTGAAATTATAATGCACCAGAATTGCCCGAAATAAAAAACAAAGATACTTGATATATTCGAATTAATATTAGAAATAACGACGATAAATAATACAAACTTCTAAAAAAAGTCATATATAAAACATGTACATATATAAAACAATGTACAGAATGTTTTATAATACAGAATGAATTAGAAGTGTTTTAAAATTTTGTAAGCATGTTCCTGCGGATAAAAAAGAATAAATGTTCATATTATAATGAACACAAGATTTGAAATAATGCGTCATGTGTATGTTATATCCTGCAAGCATATATGGAAATATATGGAAGACATTTTGAACACATTTCTTATAAAAAAAAAAAATTCCCATCTTTTTTTAAATAAACTCTTTTAAACTCAAAAACTTTTAAATAAAGCCAATATTACTGTATTTGTATCCATATTATTTCGACAATAAAGCATTTGCGACCTAATTCATAGAAACGTAGATTTGTTCTTAATTTCTTTTTACCCTAAGCTCACGAAATTTTAAAACATATTTATGACTGACACTGTATATTTAAAATTTTTTTATTTAAAAAATGTATTATTTTCTTATAAAATATAACAAAATTGATTTTATTTAAATAAAATAAGGAAATAAGGAAAATGTAAGTTTCTCCGTTTCTCTCTGCTTTTCTCTTAATGCGATGATACTGCATACATTGATCTTTTCGGTCGCCTCCTTGGCATTTGCCTAGCATTCGCCGTTTCGTGCTATGCAAATGTGATATCAGCGCTCTGTTAGCGGTTTTGAATACCAGCCTGCCGTTTGTACGCGACGATGATTACGTGTAATACGAGTATCAAATTGAGAGGACGTCATCCTGCGTTTCGAAATGCGAAGGCAATTGTTCGCAATTGCATCGCTATCTTAATTTTGCGTTAAATTCACTGATTGCGTTAAGAAAACATTGATTAAAGTTGACATTGTAAGTTGTTATTATCTGTTATACAATTAATATTGTATACATGTTTTTCTCTACATAATAATTTTTCTCAACTTAAGTAAGTCTCAACTCAAGTTAAGTATTTAACTTAAGTATTTAAAATTAATGATTCTCTTACTAATTTTTAATAACATTGTAAATTATTAATGTTTTTAATATGTTTTTAAAGCATTCATATGAATGTTTTTCTATCTTTTTAATTATTTAAGTGTAAGATAGGTGAGTGGTAAAAGTCTTTGAAAGACTTTAGTCTTTTCAATTTTTATTCAATATTCATGATTGTTGTTATCTTTCTTATTCTATGGCCAGATGAAAAGACATTTCCACATCTAAATCTTTTGAGCCCAGTAAATTCTGCATACGAGATGCTCTCACCGCGGGTTCCTCGCGTGTGCATTTTATCGTACAGAATCGCGTCGGCCGCAGTTTCCGCTGGAGTGCTATTAGTGGGCCGTGGAGAATCGTCGGCATTTGTCTACAGGGTTTTGCCATTGCGATCCCGAAAACTTGAACGATAGTAATAACAATTTGCTGAAGCTACTGAATTCTTCGAATGTTCCTCCCGTGAGTGCAGGAAAATCATCCGATGGAGATTGGCGGAATAAATCGCCACTTATTTTCAATGTTTCATATAACCGTACGTAATCGATTCATTAAAAATTAAATGACAAGCGATCAAAGAAATTACCTGTTGAATGACTGAAATGAGAATACAAAGAGAGTACATACTTTTTTATCCCAGGTTGAGGGACAAAATTAATTTCGTGTCCTACGTTATTATAATATAATTTGTGCAAATATAATATAGAACAGTACAAAAGTTATTATAAAAAATAATTAGAAGAGATATTACATATATTTGAAGAAGAGATCTTTTACATATATTAAATATATGTAAAATATTTGCAGAAATTGTCAAAATTAGTGCTCTTTCCACGCATAGTGTATGAAATGGTTAATGATAATTTCTGGTAACGTGCGTAAGCAGCTTTTAGCTGCCATATTGCACAGTACAGTCCGTAATCCAGAGGAGCGCTCCAATTCACCTCGTCGATCAAAATGGTAAATCAACGAATCATAGCGAAATCTCACTCTCATGGTGATAATACATTCAAACATATGTATTTATCTATTAATATCTCGTTTCACGTTTATTGTACATTAAATGCACAGATATATGCATTAATATATCGAACTAAATGGCAAATGTGAATAATGAAAACTATATGTAAGTTAACTAAAAACAACATGAATATCTTTTAGGATATGAATCTCATAGAGTGTTAATAAAGATGATGTAAATTACTCAAAATAAATCTGTGTTTATCGAGAAATGTTGATATGAGAATATGAAAATAGCAGACTTTATTGTTTTGGTAATTTCAATAATATGAAAATTTTTTATTTGCTTTCAATAATAGATTTACATATGCATTTGATTATTAACGATATAAAAATCGTTGAATATTTAAAAATTAATATATAATGCATTTATGTATATAAATCGCCATGTCTTCAAAACAGAAATCGCGTTTATTCTTACTATTTTTCACTTGCTGCTATTTTCCTTGTCGTGTGAACTCATTTGTACATTAGGAATTTTCTACACAAAATTATGCTCTCACATCATGCACTGACCGCACGATCAATTTATTCGGCTATAAGTTAATATTGGATTTCCAAGAAAAATCAAACGCGAAGTATATAACGTTGAAAATGAGTCTCCGTTTTCGTGAGTGGAACTTCAACGAGAAGATTATAAACTCGGTTCTTTGCGAAATGGTCACGTATCGATGCGGAAAAACGTTAAGTAGACTGTAGAGTATATTATATGTTTCAATAAAAGATCATTTAATTAATGGCGATTGATGAAAATGTCGCGTAATGTTTGGAGATTATTTATTTAATAAAATTTGTAAATAACTCAAATATCAACAATATAAAATATGTCTTTCAAACAAATATTAAACATAATTACCTATACGTTGCATTAATACATAACACTGTAAAACAAGGATAAACAATGCAACGCTTTTAATAACAATTAAAGCATTAAATTGTATGCTGATGTGCCTTTGGAACATCTTTGCGAACATTTAGTGTTTCTCTTCTAAACAAGATCTGTCCGCCTTCCCTGTTACAATTTCTCTTTTCTCATTTATCCTCGAAGCGCATTTTGCTCAACAGGGCGTGAGCGCGTTAATCAGTGGTACGTTATTCGTCCCCGGCTGGGCATCGTCGTTACAACAGGAGTAGAGTCGAAAACCGCACGTAGCCGGCAACGAGTTATCGATCGTGGCATTGGCAAGACGATCACGTAGTCGGCGAATTTATTCGTCCGCGGCGGGGCTGCGAACTCACCGGCCATAACATTATCATACAGTTATTTTATGATAATATCGTTGAAACACATTTGCATGAAACATATTGATGTTTTGTTAAGAGAATGTTGAAATTTACAGTGAAAGGAGATCGGCAAACGAAAAATCAGAGATACAGTAAGTTGTCCCATATAGTTTTATTAAGACTATCTAATATAATGGTGCTTTCTTGCCGCTCTTGTCTTTCGTAAATTATAAATCGTAATTTCGTAATTTTAAGTAAGTTTACATTATTATAGTGCGTATTTTTCTATCGAACGTACCACACCATAAGCATAAAAGATTAATATAATGTATCATACTACCTTTTTTCTTGCGTTCCTTTTGAAGGATATCTTATTACGCGTTTTTATTTTTCTCGTCGTTATTATTTTCGAGTTTTGTAAAGAATTAATCGTCTCAATAAAGATTCTTACGCCAAGTACTGTTGTTTAATGCAAATAATCTTGATGAGGATGAACGAGGTAGTTTGCTCGATCATATACGTCATAGGTAATATTTCCGACAGTACGCCGTTTTCCCCGTCGTAGAACTGTCGGACAATATCGATGTTGAACGGGTGCGCTTATGTGAAACGCGTTCGCGGTATCATTTTGAGTTTCGCTGTGCCCAGAGTGGTTAAGCATTGCCAAGTATCGCTTCCAATTGCCGGAAATAAAAGATCGGAAATACGATCTATGTGGCAGCCATTCGATATCGCTCTTTTCCAGAATGATTTTCGTGGCGCCGTGATTGACATGCAACAATGATTTTATTCGTTAACTTATACTAAACTATGCTCGTTTTCTATAACTGTTAATAAAAAACGAATACAACTGAAAAAATAAATTAAATATAACATTAGAAATTGTAACGAATAATTAATATAAGATTATATATTTTACAAAATAAATACACGAAAGAACAGTTTTGTTGATGTATTTAAAAAAGTTGGATATGAAAATAATTTTATTAGATTATTAAAATAATTATGTAGAATGCTTAAAATTTTAGCAATCAGTTTAAATGTCTTACTTATTTATTTTGATAATCCAAACAAAATTATTTTCAGGACTATATCTACATGCATAGTTAAATTTAGTAAAACCTTTCTATATATGTAAATATAGATATTTTTGTCATTATTGTCAAGTATTTTTATGTCCCATAATCCTATTAAAATTATAGAGAAAACAAATTTTATATTAAACATTATTGATAATAATTTCTTGAATTATTATAAATAATGATTTTTATGAATTTTTATATTTTCGTATTTGTATCTCTGAAAACATATGTCAATTATTGTACAGTCTTGAAATACAATTTCATGCCAAAACTGAAAATATAATAAATATTAAATTATTAAATTGGTAATCAAGTTAATATTGATATTAATAATCATTTTATAAATCTTAAAAAAATTATTAGATGATTAATATTATCTTACAATCTTAAAATTTACACTTGATCCTTTATTTGATTTATAAGAATTAGATTTAAGATACGATATTTATACACTAATGAACTTTTTACAATTGACTTGCCTTTATTAGTCTTTCGTAATATAATGAATAACTTAAAAAGTACATTTATAATATTTCCGTGCATTAACCCTCTGATCAATAAAAATCGATTATTTCGACATTTCCGTATTAATGTTTTTAATCGAACAGACTTAAGACGACGGCACGGCAGAATTGTAATTTATTAAAGTTCGTGGATTAACGTTGCGACCAAGTTGCAAGCGAGAATATCGAGAATAACTTCGCCTGTAATCGGATTAATTAAATGCGCGACGGTGGTTCATCGAAATGCGAAATAATCAACGGACGTAAACGAAAGCCGATCTGGCTTTCTCTCGTTGCTTTGCAGTGAAATTCGACTATGCGAGGCACTGTGTACACCGTGCATAAAAGCCCTTACTTTGCCAGTGATCAATTATACGAAGCGCTTAGCGAATTAAGCTCGGCGCATTTTTGAAATAAGACGCGTGAGAAACAGTTACATTAATTAATATTAATCGCATGTTTGTGCGCGAAACAGGAAATTATCTCGTTAATATCCTGCGCCGTTAATATCCCATGTTGCTTGGTCTCTCACAATTTTATCGTATATTCCCTAGAACTGATATTAACAGAAGCCGAGGAACCACTAAACGCATTTAATTTAGCCAGCATCTACCGAGTCCTTGATTGATGCATCAAAGTGGAAGAGGTTGATTAAAATATTAAGCAAAATTCGGTATGAAAGAAGTTTTATCTTGTTTATTTTTGTGCTTATCTACAAGATTAAAAATTCTAAAAGTGATAAACTTTACAATATACGACAAAATTGATTATCGAGTATATTTGATGATACGATTTCGATATCAGAACTTACTTATATATTTAGATTTTATTACTGTTATTATATACATACAAATTGTCAATATTTCTAAATTTTCTCATTAAATTTAAAGATATGATGTCATACTAGCTTCTATTTCTCATCCAGGAATTTCTTTAATTGACTTATAGAATTTGTAAATGTGTGTTGTAATTTCAGTGATATTTTAAACGTAAAGATTATAGTTTTATTTTTAACGCTCTCTCCAGTTATGTTGTGTGACTTCGATTACATGAAATATATGTAAATTTTAGAGAATGTACGTAAATGTTATTACCTTAAATTTTAAATTTAATTTTTATTTTTATTTTAATGTTTAAGAACATTACATTATATTTAAGAATTATAATTCTAGTAATTATTAATAGCGTTAATAATTAAGAGATTGAATAAAAAATTTTTGGAATACTTTTTTTTCCAACTGTCATCTCTTTTCAACTATTCTTTCGGTTTTTTTATTATTAATATTAATATTAAATGTTTTGTAATTATTATTTTTTAATAAATTTAATGCTGAACGCTAAATAAATGTGGTATAAATATGAATTTTTAACTGTATCAATACCGCGTGGAAGCTGAGATTAATTTGAAGCTTTTAAAAGCTATCATCAAAATAATGACAATAGCGAGATTAAACTCATCGTGGGAACAAAAATATCAATTATATACTCACAATCAGATTAAATGTATATTCGATTTAATCGATACGTGATATGAAAATTTTATTGGAAAACGATTTTGTCGTTAAGGCTAAGTATGTAACTGACAATTAGTTAACACGTTATTTCTAAGACTGCAAATACTCACTTCCGATTTTATTTTCTCATTCTACACTTTCTCATCTTAGTTATGTGGATTTTGAGATGTATCCAGGATCCAAAATCCAACAATTCGAAATGAGATGAACATTTTCAAGAGAGAGATAAAAGAGAGAGAGGGAAAAAGGAAAAGATCGGTGGCGCACCTAAGCTTTCTCATCACCGGAAGGAGTTAGCTTTTCTCAGATCCCTTCAGTGATACTTGCTTGAAGAACCAGTTGCTCAGTAGATTGGTTCCTCGCCTTAAGAGGTGTATCAGGACAATGAAGAAAGGGAGAAATAGAGAAAAGGAAAACCGATATGTCGTCCCTTTTATCTCTATAAGCCAAATGTAAATGAGCTATCTAAAGAATGATTTTCCATTGGTGAGCTTTACATTTTAACAATCTGCTTAATGTTATTCTCTTTCTCTCTTCCCTTCCCCCCCCCTCTCTCTCTTTCTCTCTCTCTCCTCAGTTAGATAATGTAAAATTTTTCAATCGGCCAATTTGAAAGTAACTTTTAATTGACATATTTTTTACGAATAACCGTAATCTTTTATTAAGATTTTGTTAAAATTTGATTCTCTTTGTAAAGAAGTTTATATTAGCGAATTTATATCGGCAGAATTTTCTCTACGTTGATTTATCCTATTACTCTTTCTCAATTCGTGATACGACGTGAAAATAGAAAGGGGCAAGCATAATATCACCGTACGTGGAAAAATGAGGTTCTCGCGATGCGACGTAAGCATCAAAAATGGGGGATACCGGTGGATCAAAGCGTTACATGGTAGTCTGACGAATAATAGCGTGACGGATCGCAGTCTGCAAAATGAAGTTTTCAATCGTATTATAAAGAATGAGGTTTTGACAATGGTTTCTTATCTCACGTCATTGATATTTTAAAATTCGTTGATGTGCTACTCCCATTATTCGTCTTTCGAATTTTCTATTATTTCCTGATCCATTCTTTCTGCTCGCGATATTTGTTCCAAAGAAGAAAGAGGGAATTGGCGTGCTCGCCAGTAATTTTTAATACGAAAATTTTTCTCTGAAATTTAGTTGGATTATAGGAATTATACATCCTCGAGGTAAAGCGCGACTTAATCCATATGAAACACGATGGCAGACCGGGATTAAATGTCCCAAGTATTCCGACGCCGTTGTCATACGCGCCTGCATGAAATTCTGAGATTTTTTCCAGGAATGCGCCTGCTTCTTCCGAATTACTTCTGTCTTAGTTCTCGCAACTGCACGCAATTTTCCGAGTGTGTGTCATTTAATATATTTAATTTAACACTTTACTTTCTTAAGTTATCTTATGTTTACATGTCCGCATAAACATATGTGCAGACATATTACAAGATAAACCTTTAAATAAATAAGATAAATTCTTTTAACTTTATATAATAAAAATGATAAAATTTAGATTGAGAATAACTGATTTTATTAGAAAACGAAAAAAGAAATTATTTAAGGATTTATTTTTTATTATGAATTACTAATTGGGATAAAAATAATTTATATCTTATGTCCAAAATAATAAATATTTATCATTAAATTTAGAAATCTTTCAATTCTTTTGTAGCTATTTCCAAAAATAATTACAGACAAGTTCAAATACTCATGAATGCCAGATTCGATAAATTTGCACAATATCTGGAGAATGTACTGCCAGTCATATAAAAATGGTCCGCCAAGCGTGCGCCTGTTTTTCACAGGTGTTCCGACCTGCAGTTTATAGTGGTCACGTAGCTCAAAGTATTCGAGCAATGTTTGCGGTGGAACATTCTATGCTCTTGAATGTATTTTCAGGGGTGATAAAAATGGTACGTGGGCAAATACAGAGCGGCGCTTTTTATTACCACCTTGAGAAAGTAATACGCGTTAGTATATCTGTTATGTTAGCAACGTTATTTTATGAAAAACTGCGGCCGAACATCGGTAATGAATTCCATTTCGCAGAGCTCTGTGGCGCAATATTTCGAACAAAATGTCGCGCTTCAGACGTTTTTCTCGAGGTGAATTTCATGTACTGCAAAGACGTAGCGCAATTGTGTCTTCTGTGATTTGTAAGCGCAATGTAGAAATGTTAGTTGAATGAATATGTATGTATAAGTTTAGTGCAATTTCGGTTCTCTTGGAACGGCAGTACGCTAAAATATAGCACGTAGGATAATTAACGCGTTTCGCACGGACAGTGACGGTTACAGTGTCATGGTAAAGATATTTTGTGACACAATGGTTACATCAATGTTTTCGGTTCGCGGCAGTCACGGAGAAATGTATGTGTCCTGTTAAAATATATGTTCTCATTTATTCTAAAGCGAAAAATTATGCATATAAAAATTCAATGGTGTTTTCTTTAATAACTATATAAGAATTCAATAGTGTTTTTTATTAATTTGATTTAATAACTTAAATGTCCATCATGCGGATAAATATCTCGTAGCGTATCGAAGAGCACGTTTTTTTCATAGTTGAAAGAGAATTTGCCGCAAGTCTGTAAAGAGATTGTCGAAGATTTTATCGGTGCGCTCGTTTATTCGAGGAAGAAACATTCATTTTTCTTTCCCTTAGAATTCCCGCGATTTCTGTTCGATCGTTCGCAGGCACTAACTTATCAAAAGTAGTCAATCTAGCAAATAATTAGTCTTCGAATTGAGTATCGCTGCAAATCGCTAGAGACGGCAAATCTAGTTCTCATTGACAGGAAACACGATCCATTGTCATAGATTCAAAGTATATAATGTATATAATTATTTAATTTATAATAATTTTCGTAGAATTTTCCTAAGTTCTTTGATTGGTCTTTCTTAGATATCTCAAAATTCTTTTTTTTTTTCATATAATAAAATATTATATATGGAAAATTTTAATATGATACTGTTGAAAATTTATACCCATCGAATGATAGTAAATAATTTTATTATTTATTTTTATTTTTAATTATTTGAAATTTTAAAAAAGTTAATAATTATGTAATAATAAATATAATACAATTAGTTGAAATTGTAGAAATATAACTAATCAAAAATTTCAAGTTTCTATAATTGAAGAT
>Ga0157363_1000918_pt1 | contig 23541 bp, 22 predicted proteins | sample AttsexASBM1_FD_111477 | JGI IMG/M metagenome (GOLD analysis project Ga0157363, IMG submission 111477) | Fungus gardens microbial communities from leaf cutter ant in Ribeirão Preto, State of São Paulo, Brazil - Atta sexdens ASBM1 | ecosystem: Host-associated > Fungi > Mycelium > Unclassified ... | reverse complement strand
TGCAAGGGACAGGCAAGACGTTTAACATATCTAATCAAGGATTGAGAAAAACGAGAGAATAACAATTTAACAGACAACGAGAATAAATGCGGCTGACAGTTGTCGCCCAGCGTCAGAACTCAAATCTCCAGAAGCATTACAAGGAAAGCAAGTGATGGTCGGATATGGAATGAAAATGCCAGAGGTGCCGACGCGATACGTCCGAATCCACTAAAGGGAGAGCCAAGAGGAAGGCAGGAGGGGTCGCAGGGAAGACAAATGTAAGTGGAGTCAAGCGCGCATGACCCGGCGAAGGCGGAAGGGCATAACAATGAACGGATAGCGGGATATTAATGACGAGATGAGATAGATAGCATAGTTTACGATGTGCAGTTGATAAACTGGGACTCTGTTACCTCTCTCGCGCACCAGTAGCCTGTCCCACTTCGAGCTGGCGTTCAATCTGTTCACGTTCCAGGCGAATCTCTACCTTTAGCCGAGACAACTCGTGCGTAAGATTGACTTGAGTTTCTTCTGGCCATCGATCAAGTGCCCATTCCCGCATATATATACTCGACTGTGAGGTCGTCAATACACCGGTAGATCAATGAGAATAGACAATGAACCTTATAATATCGCTTTCCGGCATATTTCTTATGGAAGGACTCGTGCCGAATTGGTTTGAGGATGTAATTCAACATGAGGTTCGCAGTAGGAACGAGCGCACTTTCAGGATATCCGGAGTAGTGGGCAAGGTTCGGCGTCTAGAGAAACACCATTAGAATCGAAAGGAAGGGAAAACGATATAAATATATCATACCCATTGATCATAGCCTAAAGCCAGCCTTGAGAGCCAAATAGATGCGGCAGCCATCAAAGAGGGGGGCGCTGCAATTAATCGCCACTCAAGGCAACTGATCTCCAAAAGATATTTTGCCAAGGTTCGGACCTTGACATCATAACCATCAGCTTTACTAACCCGACGAAGGTAATGCACAGGGTTAGGATAGCTAAGATTCCAGTCCAGAGTTTTCAAAACATAACGCTCCGCCTGGAGAATTTCCGATTCGGTATAGGTTGAGTCAGCACAAAGCAGGAAGTTCGATACGGCGGGTGAGATGATTTCCTCGAATTTTGATGCGATGAATAGACAGGTCACGCCCACCAGCTGGAGTTTCGCAAGAGAAACAACACGAGCAGAGAGGAAACGATCAATAAGATTGACACAAAGAAAGAGGGTTTCTGGGAGAAGGCGGAAGCGAACATGGACTTGAATGAGCCAATCCATGAGAATCCCACGCATTTTCCACGCAAGCTCTTTCTGGCTTTCCATGTAATGAGGGTTGGGCATCGTGGTGAGCTATGTCAAAGATAAATATCAGAATGCCAGGAGTCAGCGAGGACAATGATAACGTACCTCCACCTGGCGCAGATATTTAAAAATATCCACAACATATTCACTGACCATCAAGGGATCATCAACGTCATCGGCATCAAGGTCGTCCCACGGCGAGTTCTCTGGGTCAGCCTCAATTTCATTGGCATATGCTTCAAGCTCGGCATTGATTCGGGCAGCAAGTAAAACTTCCCCAGCGGCCTGTTTATGCTCCGGGGTTTCTGATGACGTGCGTCGCCGCTTCATGTCGCGATGATCCTCGGCGTCGTCTTCTTCTACCGGCAGCTGAATTTTGGAGCGGCTTTCCCGGGTGTAAAGTGGTTTAGATGGCTGTCGGACATCTTTTGCTGGCGGTGGTCCGCGTTTGATGTGACCGGATACGACAGGAGGGTCAACGGCCATGGCGTGATCATCCTTCACGGGTTTCCCGACTACTTTCGTTGGTACTACGGCAGCCTCCTTCTCCTTCCTGACGGTGCGGGATGCGACGGGCTTGGCAATTTGTTTGGTACCAACTGTCCGCAAAGGTGGACGGGTGGCGGCAGGCTTGGCCTTGAGAACGACGCCGTCAAAGGATTCCTTGGTATTTTCCTTTTCTTTTCCCTTCACAACGACATTTTTGGGTCTGTTGTTAACCGGAACTTCCCCAAGGGCTTCGCGTTTTCGTTTGACGGCAGTAGGGTCTGCCTTAACGTCACCAGTGGCAGACTTTGCCCTCGATGCTGCTGTCGTCCGGGTAGTCCCGCCAATTCCGTTAATACCTGCTCCAGACGGTGGTTTTGCTCTCATCGCGATTCGCGAGGGTCTAGCATTTGCGTTTTCATTATCTTTGAGAGCAGCTGAACGAGTTATCCGTACTGCACGGCGTGTCTGTATATTAGTCAACAAATGTCCCAGACAGAAGGGAGGCCACAGGAGCATACTGGTATAGTTGACGACATGACGACCAGTCTGCAAGAGTAAGTATCGCGAAGAAGGACTGTAGTCGCAGATGATAGGATCCAATCACCATCCTCAAACAAAAGGTATATCCAACAGCACGTGACATCCAAACACATGCAATTAACGGAAACGCGTCAATCACGTGTCTCAACAAATGTAATCCCTGGTATGACACTCGAGGGACTTGTCACCTATATAGCTCAAGATCGTACTCACCTCAATCCAGCGGTCAACAGCCTGGAATTATTGGGAGACAAGGAAAATGTTTCACTCGTGTAGAAAGATAAATGCTGAATTAACTGTGGCCATTAACTTCCACTTGGCGATAATAACAGATCTTCCAGTTCAGAGTGAAGTCATTTGTTATGTAAAGCATTGTCCCACATTTGATTAGCTTCCCCTGTTAGGATAATATAATCACCACACCAGCCAGAATTGCATTGGCAGCTCTAACCACTGAGCTTATATAGTCTAAGTATCAGAGGAGTTGGAAGATATAATTACATACACCGGACCAAGTGTGGGAATATTGCTCCTATCAAATGACTTCACCAGCATCATCTGACATCCCCCTATCGAATGGATCCAGACACTATTATCCGCATCTTAAAGATGCCTTTGGATCCGACACTCCTTAACCTCAAGGAAGATGAGACAGCATTCTTCAAATCATTGACGGGGATTCAAGATGAGGAAGGATTGAAGAAGCATATAATTCGTGTCCAGGAGAAGGCATATCAGGCACGTTTTCAACCCGACTAACTTCAAGCTGCTTCAACGTGTCTAATATCTTGGTCAAAGGTCTGCGGATACCCATGTATCCATGATTTTGGATTCACGAAGTGAATGATTCCCGACTGATATTTAAAATCGAGCTCATGCGTCCTCTAGGTTGAAAATATCACGACATCCTGCATACGAACAAGTGCTTGAACTGCCCAAATCTCGCCCAGGAGCAATCCTTCTTGACATTGGGTGCTGCTGTGCGTGCTCGCTCTCCGATTCACCTTGCTCGGTCTCATGTCGTTTATTCTAGTTGGAAACGACTTGAGGAAAGCAGTTGTTGACGGCTGGCCTGTCGAAAATGGAATCGCATCCGACCTCCGTTCAGGTCTGATCCTCTTCCTTCCTATCTTCCTGTCCCAAATTCAAACACCATCAATCGTTCTAGAATTTTGGGAGTATGGTCATGAGCTATTCAAGTCGACATCAGAAACCTTCTCTGCTGCTTTTGTACCCGGAGACGCCTTCAACCCCGCCTTGATAGAGCCTAGAGAGCCGTTTTTCTCTGAACCAACTACACCTCGTCCTACTGACCTGAGAACCTTGAAGTCTCTTACCCCGTTGCAAGGGCACGCCTCCGCTATACATGCTTCGTCACTCTTCCACCTATTTGGAGAAGAGCAGCAATTGAAGTTGGCAAAACAGCTTGCAACGCTTCTGTCTCCCCTGCAGGGATCCATTATATTCGGAATACACGGTGGTCAACTCACGATGGGACTCAGGACAGAGGTGATCAATTATCGTGGCAGTCAGGTATTTTGTCATTCTCCTGAATCATGGGCAGATCTGTGGGATGGTGAGGTCTTCAAAAAAGGAAGTGTTGAAGTTCAAGTCAAGTTGACTAAGCGTGAACCCAGAAAGTCTGATCCACAGGGGATCATTATGTACTGGTTGGTTTGGTCTGTCATTCGCCTTTGAGAGATATCAGATGTTAGAATAGGATTATACAAAGTCTATTTTGGGGTTATGTAGGCAAGTAAATCCTATTAACGACCCAGGATTTTAAAAACCCTCACTCTGTACCCTGATAATCGCTCTATAACGATCGCCTATCTAGATATATAAGACTTTAAACTTTGAATCCTCTGTGTGAAATGCTCAGTGATTGTACAAATAAGTATGGTCAATCACAGTTGGGAGAATTGATAACATGAAGACCTTAGACGTTTCCTAGCTTGCCGGCCCGCCGGCAGTGTTTGTCTGATCATTAACACACACATCATCGTCTGGCTTCAGAAGAAATTTTCAACTACAATCGACGAAACCCCGTAACAGGCTCCTATACAACATAAGCTAATTGCCTTTTTGGATTTTTCAGCGGCCCTGTCATGTGAAGTTCGGCTTTTAAGTTGATCTGTGTGAAAAGGCATACTGGCTCTGATTACTGGTGATCGGTGATCGGCATTTTGCACCGGACTGACATCAACAAATAAAAGAGAACTAAGTAATGACTTAGTTGGACTGCTTATCCTTATTTTTTGCAGTCTTTTTTCCGGTGATTTTCCTCGGCTTTTGTACAGATTTCTAACTAGGTTACACTGAGACTTCCGAAGCCTCATGCAACCTCAGATTTTCCAAAGGTCATTTTCATGGTACAAATGGTAAGATGACGTCCTTCTGATCACCTGGATAACACCCTTCGATTCCAATTACGGTCAATTTCAGGTGCTATTTAAGAAATGAGTTTCCTAGTTCAAGTCAAACACCCACCCCTTTCACCCATCCCACCAGAAACGAATATGCAGGGTGACAAAATATCTACTAAGCAAATCATCAAGAAATTTGAAAGATTGTCAGTTAGCAGTAGCTCCTCGACTTCACTCGCTCAAACAGCCATCAAAATACGAGATGCAGTGCATTATATCGAATGTATAAAGGAACGATTTTTGGAAGACGAGTCAGAGGTGTATGACGAGTTCCTATTGTTGATGGATGAGTTCAAAAATCACTCGTCAGTCATACATCGTCGACCTACTGATCCGTATACGAAGTTATCTCTATGCAGCATTAATACGACAGACGTGATCAACAGAATCAAACGACTTTTCTACGAGCATCCTGACCTTGTAGCAGGCTTTGACTATTTCCTTCCGCCAGGCTATTCCACCTCTAGTTCAGCGGCTGAGACAACTGGAGATGAAGAGGCAGATGAAGACAGCGATGGATCCAGAACCGCAAGTCCTGGAGAGGGTAAGTGAAATAACAAGATTTTTAGTATCAAATCTCACATGACCAATACTAATACATGCGATAGGCTCACGATCAACTACCCCAACACCAGGTGACATACGGAAAAGGGACATAGGAGAGAAATTATCTGGAGAGTCTACTATTGCCTATATCCAACGAGTAAAGCACCAATGTGACTCAGAGACTTGGGAGCAATTTATGGTTATTCTATCGAGGCAATATGATGATCAAAGCCCTCTCGGTGCGGTGGGTATCTATCTGCAGGACTTTAACTGTGCATCTCATGTTGAAAAAATGGGAAATTATAGGAGGAAATGATCAAAGACGTTGAAGAGCTATTTGAGGATCATCCTGAGCTCATACCTGGATTTCGGACATTCTTGACAGAGGAAAAGCAGGAAAAGGATTCCAAATCTTCAGGAAAGCGCAGATCAGAGACATAAGAAGGATTCGGATTAGATAAAAACAACAACTAAGTCATTCCAGATCCGCCGTGCCTACCGATTGAACAGGACGGAGGAGTTTATAGGGTGTTGTTTATCCATCAACCTCCGACAGCCTCCGAATGTCCGAAGGGTTGATTCTTAGAAAGACCACTTGTGAGGAACCTCTTAGGAATTGATATGATGTATCCCTCGTTCGTCCAAACTGTTGACAATCTCGGTATTGAGGCGAACCGTCTCATGACCGTATTCTCTCACCTTAGGAGCCGTCCAAAGATTGTGATCACAAGAGACCTAGGACCCGACGCTTCGGCGCTTATTACATCCAAAGATTCCTACGAGGTCGATTTTGATGAATCTTTGGGAGTAGCAACCACGACTTAATTTTCATCCAGGTCGTTCAGTGGTCAGAAGACAGAGCGTGCGGAAAGGAGTGGATTTTGGAGAATGTTCACGGTGCCTCGGCGCTAGTTGTCACCGTTGCCGATAAGGCGAGTCGCTTTAGCAGATTTGAATTATTCAAATCATAATCATTTTCAGGTCGACGCAGAAGTATTGGACGCAGGTAAACCGAGTGGTTTGTATATTCATACTCCTCTAACTTGTGATCTCAGCTGGAGATAACCTCCGAGTCATCTCAACGATGTCTGTTGGCTATGGTACGTCAGATTACCGGAGAAAGCCCCTCTGTCAATGTAACCTTCATAAGAACATCTGGACGTGCAAGCAATCGTGTCTCGTGGAATCAAGATTGGCTACACTCCTGAAGTACTGACTGATGCAGGTACATCTTTCTGTCATTATCTCGCTTTGGGCTGATCCATTCAAGTTGCGGATTTATCTGTTATGCTTGCGCTCATGGCGGGAAGGAATGTTCGTGAGACAATGCGAATTGTCGATCAAGGCAGAGTAAGGCAGAGGCTGTTTTGCCTTGAACATGTATTAACAGGATTGTCTAGTGGCCAAACTTCAGTTGGGCCCCTTTCCTGTTCTGTGGCCCTCAGCTCGGTAGCTCCCCTGTTTCTCCAAGACGTACTGTGGGTTTTATCGGTTTCGGGAGAATTTCTCAAGCCACTGTCGGTCGTCTTGTTCCCTTTGGGATAACCGATTGCCTTTATACTAGTAACCCTGAAAACAAACCGGATGTGGATCGGGACAATGCGCTACGTCAGAAATTTGGACTGCAGACTTTACGGCGTGTTGATTTAAATGAGCTCGCGCGGGAGAGTGACGTATTATTCGTACTTGCACCTGGTGGCCCGTCAACGTACCATATTGTGAATGAGGCTTTCCTAAAGAAAATGAAGAAAACATCGATACTCGTGAACGTTGCAAGGGGATCGCTTGTAGACTCCGATGCTTTGGCGAAAGCGCTGAGAGAAAACTGGATTTGGGGTGCCGGTATCGATGTAGTTGAGGGTGAACCTAATATTACTCAAGAGCATCCTTTGATCAAGGAATCCAGGTGCGTGCTTGTCACTATGAGTTCTCAACTCCGTTGAACTCGATATCAGGTGTGTTGTGATACCCCACATCGGAAGTGCTACCACTGAGACTCGGGTTGGGATGGCAATCCTGACCATTGAGAATGCCCTTTCTGCTCTACAAAATAAACCCATGCCAAAGGAGCTCCGCCTTTGAACGTGGAACAAGTATTGGTTTGAAGAATTGTAATATAATATATGTGTGTGTGATGACCGAGTAGATTATGGCCAGCCCGATGGGCTTTTTGCGACGCTACATCCAGGTAATCACAGAAGTTTGGTCCAAGGACATCTCGTTTATGGCTGGCGGAAGGACCATACTTTAGTTGTAAACTCGAAATTTGAGATCAATTTGAGATCGCGCCATCGATGATTTGGGGTGTCAATGCCCTTCGTCCTCGTTATTAGTATTACCATTTCCGGAAGTGAGGTAAAGTTACTGGAAGTACCACCTTCGACTCAGAGTGCCTGTCGAAGGCCCAGTTGCTTTTCGAAGTATCGCTTCCACTTCCACTGACAAGGGCAACTGAACTAATATCGATCTTTGTAGTATCAACGGGGCTGCGTTGCCAATCGAGAGAGAAGATGTTCTCATTGGCCGAAACGCTAATGAATCCCCTGGACATCCCCTTAAATACCCTCAAAGTAGATACTCCGTCCAAAAATTAGAATTTATTGGGTTCCAGTCTGTACAGATTACTCATATCTGATCAATAGATCATGAGAATCACCCTAGTGAAAGAATAAGTAAATAATACATGTTACATGGTAATTAGGTCGGGCTCTTGCGTACGGGAAGGGACGTGATGTGCAGACGACAGGTATCATCTTCTTCCTTTGTATTCCCTTTTTCTCTCCCGGCGTCCAAGGTGGCAGTATCTGGATGCCCCGGTCTGATAAGCTCTCACCGGAATCCCTAATACCAAATGGCGCCACGCCACGCACGAGGGTAAACTCAATATGACGTGGGCTGAAGAAATGCTGATGAGACGAATGATCGATAAATTTCAATGCATCTGGTGGAAGTTTCATTAATGATGCTGGAGTGTCAAGTATCCTCACGCACGACAGATAGTGTCGAGACGATAGGCGGCCTTGCCCGATGTTCTTGCTGCTCTGTGGGCCATCTGGCTTTCTTCATTTCCTCCTAAAACCTGGCCAACAAAAAAGTGGTATTTTCGGTGTCAGTGCAACCGCCTCTCACGGCCAATGATGACAGTAGCAGTTACCTTGTCCAATCTGCTTCGTTAACATCATGCGAGGAGAACAGGTGTGGAGTGACTTGTGAAGGCGGTGGTAAGGTAGGAAAACCGCGTCTCAAGAATTTCCCTGAGGCGATCAGGAATATGGGGTCGAAAGACGGATACTCCCGCTATGTGGCTTTCCGAGAGAAGGGCACAGAAGGTACTACTGAGTTGGCATAAGTAGCATATGGAGAATAAGGGGTAGTTGCCTAAATAGATTCAAACTGAGCCTGGAATGTGCACTCGAGCTCGAAGACTGGAGCTGAATTGACCGGGGCTGCTCGGGTAATGAGCTTACCTTTTTAGAGACTGGTGTTGTTGGGCGACTATAGTCAGAGGGAGGGTGGTTGGGACCACAAATATCCTCACCAGGATCAAATGGGAGCGGTTCCGCTGACCCACCACAAGAAGATGCTCCTGAGCTGTTATACCGCTTATTGAAGTGATAGCGGCGTAATATATCTATAATTATACGGACATGGCTGCCCGATAAGGGAATGGAGTCAATATGATACATATCATTGTAGTATATGAAGGTGGAAACCTTGTTATAGCCCCAGTACATAAGCCGCCAGTTGTCCACACTACGCGTTACTGCTTTCGGATTCCTGTTATGGGCCCTGGTCGCCTTGATTTCCAGCTTGGCGCTGTCATGGCTGCCGCTGTCGATGAGTTGAGGACTTGACCGGCTTGTTAGTTGAGCTGATCATTGATTGCTCTTAGAGCTGACTGCTGACTGTTGTCGCTGCTAGCCCTGTACTGAGATCGAGTTGATGAAAATCACTCTTTCTCGTCCACTAGATCTCCTCTCTTACTCGCTATCACTGTTCTTGAGTGTAGTTCTTGTGCAAAAAAATGCTGTATTACACCTCTTCAACTAAGCTTGAGTTCGCTTCCCCCTTCTTTACTGGCTCTTCCCCTGTGCTTCAGTTTGAATGCTTGAGTATCTTGCTCGCGTTCACTGTTGTCTCACCCTGTATTCACTCTGTGATTAACTTTATATGAGGTCTCCAGGTGTACACATGTAGGGTTTGACTATTCTGGAATTGATCAAAAGCGTTGGCTTGAGTCTTGTGATAGATGCTATCCAGTGTTGGTGTTCGCATTTGTTTGATGTCTCACCCATGACTCGCATTCTGCTTGTAACCCACCCTGTGACCTTTACAGGTCCTTGACGACAGTTCTAGAAGTTCATTCAGAGTTGCAGCAGAAAAACTTGCAGTTGAGTTCACTCCTGCTGAGTATAAACGTACACACTTGCAGATGTTCCATCCCTGCTCGAGTATAAATTTTTCCTTTTGCTGTTATTATCTGCCAGCCTGTCGCTTCTTAGCTGACGTCTTAAGCGAGGGGGAGTGTTGAAGTGATAGCGCTCTACGGCGTCATTTATCCGCTCTCCATTAATACGTACATACATATCAAGGTAGACTAGTCATCAGAAATAAAGTGAGAACCTGGGTGTGCTCATTATAGCCCCAGCAGAGTATAGCCCCAGCAGAGTCAAGATGTTCACCCTGCGCATTGCTGCTTTCGGGTTCCTTTACAACACAGCTGTCGAGATTACCAATATTAAGATCCATTGTAGGTGAGGAAAACAACAAAGAGTGGTCAAAGTCTGGGTTTCATTGAACGAGAAACTGAGGTTTTCCGTGAACGTGAACGGCAACCACGTTAGGCCCACAACAACCTGAATTATCACATATAATTTCACAAATTATCTTTCACGACGTGGACTGGTAGTAAGATATGCATTTTTGACTATTAGTCATTTATAGTTGCCCGAAGGTGAGTATAATTCTGCATCTTTTCATAATCTGTTCATATTAGCCATTGATAGTCGTCCACACTTTACTGATTAATTACTGAGTTATCAGAGTGGCTCCAAAAGCTATTAGGATCTCACATTTGTCACATCCGCTCTGATTCTAACACCGAGTGATAGTGAGGCAGATACAATGTTGGAAGGAAGGTCCAGTTGGTGTATGAAGCAAAAAATGTTCTATAAGGAAACATTCATCTGTGGCAAGCATACAATTGAACTTTGAGAAAGGAAATGTGACTTGTCTGAGCTCTTGAAGCCGCCTCCATAGCATTTCTGCAATCCTGACTAGTTTGGGGGCAGAAGTTCCGACCAGATTACCAGAATGCGGTTCATGAAGTTGGGAGATTTCGGAATTGCTGATGATTTAGGCGATGGATATCGGTGTTGGACAAGGTATCATCATGTGAGGTTAAGATCTGTTTAAAATGCAGTCGACAAATAGGGGTTAATGAAAGGTGTGACGCATTAATGCACGTGATGCTCGGTGGCACACTTGTTCCCATCTTCGCAAAAATCCTCCAATGGACGCGCAAGATAGCAAGCACATAGAAGACAATCAAGCAACACCAGTAGTACTGGACTCAGACCCTCGAAGGCCATCCTCTCGGGTGGGGACACCCCAACTATTTCCAAAATCCGAGCCTCGTCCTGAGACTGATATTGCTGCTTCCGTACTATCGGAGTCAAAAAGCGGTAAAATTGGCCGACGTTCACCGCTATTAGTCGACATTGTGGAGAACTTTTCAGACGTACAGCCTACCACAATGGCTGTTGATGATATAGTCCCTGTACAGCGGTCTGGCAAACAGTCCCCAGTCGATTCCCAGAACTCTTCGTCTGTAGACAAGCCTCTCAATGTCACAGACGCCCTCATATACCTTGATGCAGTCAAGAGACAGTTCCAAGACCAGCCCGACGTTTACAACCAGTTTCTAGATATCATGAAAGAGTTCAAACACGAACTGTGCGCACTAATTTTACTATATTGCTACGTGTGGCTCACAAATCCAAAGTATTGGTACCCCTGGTGTCATCAAGCGTGTATCGCAGCTCTTCAATGGCCATTCAACCCTTATTCAGGGCTTCAATACTTTTCTCCCTGTTGGTTACCGCATTGAGTGCTCGACCGATGCACATGACTCTAGCTATATTACCGTGACCACCCCCTCTGGTACTATGATGCAGACTACCAACAATGGACCGGGGCGAGGGCCGATTCTATGGTCAGTGGGACCGGTGTCTACTCCAGCTGCGGGTATGTTTCTTGGTGTGTTCCTTTCATTTCTGATCATGTGACTAGCGTTCCCAGATCCGACTGTCCGACCTTCCCCAGAGGTAAACGGAGCTTTCAATGGTCAAGCCATCCAACCAGCCGTCCAGTACGTGCATAAGATCAGGAATCGATGTGACCCAGAAACCTATCGACGGTTCTTGGATATTTTGTCGCGCTATCATCATAAACCGGAGACCACTGATGAGGTACGGCAGATCATACCTTGAAAGCATTCGTTGAATAACTTGGGTGTAGGAAGAGGTGTCGCGACAAATTGCACTGTTGTTCAAGGATGCCCCGGATCTCAGGGCAGATTTCCGTAGTTTCATGCCAGAACAAAGTCGTCACTTTCCCGATGAGTCACCGCCTCAAGATTCTCCCGTTCAACGAACTGAGACCCCCTTGAATGACGCAAGAAGCAAACGGAAGCTTGATGCGGTTGCTAATGCCGCATCGTTACCAGCAAAGCGCAAGCGCAAGATTCCAGAGAAAGAAAGTGTACCACTTAAGCCGGCACAGGTCGTTGCGGTGTGTATCACGTTCTTACACCTTTCTGGACTCTATCTCACGTATCTTTGATAGCCGAAACCTCAGTCGAGTGCAGAACGTACCACGCTCGGTTATGGAAACAAGGGCACCTCTCCTCACGTGGCACACAACCAGATTCCTCCTGCTGCATCCCGACCTCTGATCCCAGCGGATGAAATGCACTTCTTTGAACGTGTCAAGCGGGCTCTCGATAACCGTGAAACATACAATGAATTTCTCAAGGTTGTGAACCTCTTTACTCAGGATTACATCGACACTGCTCGGCTCGTGAAAGAATCCAAACATTTCCTTGGGGATGGTGACTTATACCGACAGTTCAAGGATATTTTGGGTTGGGACGAGCTGAAGGAGCGAGAGTACTTGATGGCCGAGTTCCAGAATAATTGGACCCAGCCAACCCCTGTGCATGTACCGAGGCGCGTCAGCCGTATAAATCCGAGCGTGAAATATGGCAGTTATAGACGTCTGTCAGGCAACGTGAGTAATATTACCATGTTGCGGAAGTTGAGGTTGACATTTCCTTCAGGAAGCAAATGTCATGTGTTCCGGGAGAGACGAGATGTGCAGAACCGTTCTGAATGACGAATGGGTTTCTCATCCGACATGGTCGAGTGAAGACTCTGGTTTTGGCGCACACAAGAAAAATATCTACGAGGAGGCACTTCATCGAAGCGAAGAGGAACGGCACGAATATGACTTTCATATCGAGGCTATCATGCGTACTATCACCATTCTTGAACCTCTTCACAGCAAAATTGCACAGTTCAGTGTCGAAGATCGCGCAAATTTCAAGCTTAAAGCCCATATCGGTGGCTCATGGAAAGCCATCAACACGCGGCTTATCAAGAAAATCTATGGCCGTGAATTGGGGTTGGAAGTTATTAATTCCATGCAGGATTCTCCTGTCCTTGCCATCCCCATTGTCCTCAAACGCCTCAAACAGAAGGAAGAAGAATGGAGGCGGTCTCAGCGCGAATGGAACAAGGTTTGGCGTGAAGTTGATGCCAGGAATTATGCCAAGAGTCTAGACCACCAAGCTATCCTTTTCAAGTCAGGCGACAAAAAAGCTATCACGCCTAAATTCCTCGTCAGCCAGATTGAAGGGGCTAGAGAAGAACAAATGGCCAAGCGCGCGTCGTTGATTGATCCATTGTTTGCGAGGACCAGACCGCGCCATCAGCTGGAATATGTCATTGATGATGTCCGAATTTTACAAGATGCCTTGAAACTTACGTTTTCCTTCCTGGACAGGACTCAGGGCCAGATTACCTTTGCTGAGCGTAAACGGATTGAAGGCTTCCTTCGCGCCTTTACTCCGTTATTCTTTATAGTAGATCCGGTGACATTCAATACCACGTTTGTGGTGCAAGAGACGAATGAAAGTGATGGAAGCGATGATGTGGTGGATGATGCAGAGGCCTCGAGTGCTGCCAGTAATTCAAGAAGTGTCAAAGGCAGGAGAGGTGCGGGCAATACTGCGTCGAGTGGAGGAGATTTAAGAAAGAAGCTGTTAAAGAGTGAACAGGCGAAGAGTACAAGTAGGAAGACTCGTGCACAGGAAGCAGCTTCATCGCCCGCTGTGTCAAGATTGGCGTCGCCAGTGTTTAATAATGATGATTATGCTGTGTTGGCGAGTAAGAGGAAAAGAAACATTTTTTTCACTAATACGACATTCTATGCCTTATTGCGGCTAGTTGAGGTAAGCTTACCTCTTATTTGCCGCATTGCGATGTTTCAGTCTAACGCGATGAAAATACATAGTTGTTATATTCCCGGCTTTACTTCTTCCGAGACCTCGCAGCTAAGCTTGCAAAGGAGGCGCCTGACAGGCGTTACCCGAGCAAGGAGGCGATGCAAGCTGGAATGGCGAATCAGGCATCGGATGCCATCACGAGTTTTGGAGAGAGAGCCAAGAACCCCGAGCATTATTATGAGCTCTTGTTGGTCTCATGTGAGCGACTGTTCGATAACGAAATCGAACAGCATGCGTTTGAGGATCAGATACGGTATATGTTTGGGACTAAAGTATGTTTCTTCGCCCTTTCATCGACGACGGAAGGAGCTGAATATTTTTGGCAGGAGGCTTATAGGATCTTTACCGTGGATAAACTGATTGGGGGAATCATCAAACAGGTGCAAGCAATCATTGCTGATTCGAGGAGTCAGGAATTATTGGAGATCTTGAAACGCGAGCGGAGTCTAGCGAATTTCACGTCCCAGGATCAGATCAATAGCCGCAGAGGCACTGAGAAAATTCTTGGGCCTGACGAGAACCTTTCCGGATTGACTGGGTGAGTTTGATGGAATTCTGTTCGTTTGAATGAGGAGCTGATCATCTGCACAGTTGTCGGATTCTAAGATGATGACAATACAGTTGATCGGCAAGGACGACTCCAGCTTTGATGATGCTGAAGTTTTGACAGGACGCTGGCAAGCGTACATTGATTCATACGTTTCGGTTAGTATCATCGTCTGGTTTTGACAAGGAGCTTACGCTCATACAGAGTGAGAATACCGTGGGAGTATCAAGCGCTCGAGTTAAAACATCCTACCTTCGCAGGTGAGTTCAATTCGTCATTTTAGTGCCTCTGTTGTTTTCAATCTATATATCACAGAAACATACCCGTGAAAGTGCGCGATACACAGCCTGACGTGATCACCCAAGACGGGCAAGAGATCAAGGTCTGTGTACGGACGTACAGACTCTTCTACGTGTCCAATAAAGAAGATTATCTATGGAAGTTTAGGGGCAAGGATGAGATGGAGGCGACTGCTGTAAACTTGAAGAAGAGGAACAAGTTGAGGAAGAGGTGGTTGGAGAAGTCGAAGGTGATCCCTCCTATATCGCTCTTGAAACACAAGGGCAAGGAGAAAACTCCAGAGGTTGTGGAGAAAGAAAAGGCAAATTCTGATAGTCAGAGTTTCAATGCTAGTGCTACTGGTGTCACGGCTATGGCAGTGACTGAGCAACGGGAGCTAGGTGAGCTTACGCCTGAGTTGATGCCTCCTGTGCTCGAGACCGTATAGTTGTTGTGTTCATGCACCTTGCTTGTGTTAGATTGTCCGTAATCGTTCGTCCCATTGTACCTGTAGTAATAGTAAATAATATTGTCTGTAGTCACATATGGCCGTTCTTTGGCATCGTGGATCGGCATCACATTCAAGCTAAGAGTCTCCATTGAATTTGCCAGTGACTTCACTCCAGAAACTCGAAGACTTGGATTAACGTTTTTCTCAGGCACACCCTGAATGATGGATGATCGATAATCCTTGTGATATTTGTGTGTGTGATATCACACTAATTCTAATAATGTTGATTTGAAGCTGGTCGAGGTTCTGTAGACAAGAGCAGAAAATTTACAGACTTGGATCGAAAGACAGACGAGAGTTTCCGACAAGACACACTCACCGTATCTCACTAGAAGCGTGTTTGTTTGTTTGTTTTTCTATCAACGAGAGTTCGGTTATAAAATTTAAAAAATAATCAACAATTTATTACACGGAGCGCGGTGGCAGACCGCGGTGGCTACAACGTAACTACTTACATAAAGGACTAACTAAATAGAAAATAGAAAAAGAAAACAAACAAAGAAAAGAAAAGGAAAAAACTACAAAGTAAAAGGCAGAACAAACTACTCAATTAAATGATACCTTTGTGAAAGGAGAAAGCTCCCAGATTGAATTCCAGGAAGGCTATAAAATGACTTAACAAAGTCCTACATAGATTCCAATATTTGTTATATCTTCTACAATCATGAAGAATATGTCATCATGATTCAATGGGATATGATTCACACAGGCAACTGAAGTTTTCTTTTGGGAAAAATCTCAGGTGATATTCTCCTATAGGGGCATGATTTGTGATCACTCTAGTAGCTCTTGCACATAGAGAATTTGAGTGACCAAAATGTTTAATCCAAGAACCCCCCTTTTGTATAGGTGGGGGCAATGGTATGATCATCATTGTCTAGGAGTTTTAAGAAATGATTTCCTTCGAAGTCAGATGCCTGGAATGTCATCTGCCAATTTCTGATAATGTCATTGCATTCTTCTTTTTTGCTGAAATCCCACAGCTCTTTGCATGGGAGAATAGGTGTGAGGTTGAATTTTTTTGTATCTTTATCAACTGACATATGATGAGACCATTTGGCATTACTTGGACAGTCCCAAAAATCAATTGAATTCTGAGTGTGTTTATTAAAAAATGCCCCGAGGTCTAGAGCTATGGCTATCAATTGAATTTGACAAGGGTGAGTTATTGAATCAAAAATACGCCTCACTGAGTGAATAGTGTCAGTGATGACTATAATGTGGGAAGCTTCAGGAATTTGAATGGCTTGATTAATCCTACATCTGATGGCAAATGATTCAGCCTCAGTTGATGTAATATTAACAGCATGGTAAATGGTTTTCTTGATACTATTAGAATTTGAATGGACATGTGATATTAATTTTTAATGCTTATATCAGAAGTTGATATCTACTACTGATTTTCTCAAGGTGTAGATAGATGGGGATGAGACTGGTGATGGCCTCAATTCCCTAAGTAGGTGATGTACAGAAAGTATCTGTGATCTAGATGGTAGCTCTCCATTGGATTTTTCTGAGTTCTTTAAGAGGATACAAAAGTAAGGCATTTTTGAAGAACTACAAAGAGAATTCATAGAGTGCAATAGGAAGAATGCATATTCTATAGAGTAGTTGTTATTGATAGAAAGTAATTTCTGAGTTGAATTTCCCAATATTTTCATACTCTTAATGGTTGAAAAAGCTTTGTTGGAATAGGAACTAATATGTTGATGAAAAGATAATTTCCCATCAAAGATGAAACCAAGGTATCTCCAGATATCTTTGAGTCATAAAATAGTGTCTTCTAATATACTGAGGTTGAGCAAAGGAGGTTGAAATTTCTATAAGATCTTGAAAAATGGAAAACTTCAGATTTTCCATGTTTGATAGCAAGTTCAAACTGGTTAAAAAGCAAAGTAATAATATTGTAACTATAAAAAAGCATAGCATTAGTTTTTTCAAATGTTTTCTCTTGTGAAATGAAAAGTCCATCATCTACAAAAGAAAGAAATGAGATGGAGATATCAAGATTTTTAGTTCTTTTTTCAAAGATATGAAAAATGTTATGATTGATGCCTCCCCAGGACAACAAGGACATGGGTGAAGGGTATAACGACAACGATTGGCTGCACCGAAGTAGTCTCAGTCAGTGCCTCATGTAGTAGGTGCCATAACCTAGCCTGATCCTCATTGTCTCCTTTCCATATCCTTGTGTATTACACCTCATGTACACCTTATGGTTCTTTGAACTAGTAGTATATATAGCATAGATACAATCCTGTATCCTTACGCTTTACCACTTATACAATCTCTCTTACACTTCCTCAAGTCTTTGCCTTAGTTGCAACCTAAGCTCAAGCTTAAGGTCGTTACAAAAAATAGGTGAAATATAGAGAGCAGAAATAATAGAAGAAAGAGTAGATTCTTGTCCTACACCTATGTCTATACTGAAAAGAGGAGAACAAAAGCTATTCCACATGTACTAAGTTTTCCTACTAATTAAATAATTAAAAAAGAAAGTCAAGATTTTAGAATTGAAGCCAGCTTTGTCCAGGATTAATGGAAGAAGTTGGTGATTCAGTGATGGGAAAAATTGGGCAATGTCAAAGGCTAATTTAAAAACTTTTGATCCATCTTAAATGAATTAGGTATATGAGAAGAACACCTATATCTGTAGTAAAACACTGTTTTAGACTTCCTAGTTGATAAGAATATACAAAGTTTGATGTAATGGATTAATATTGAAGTCTTTTACCAATGACCTTTTTGATAAGTTTTCCCAAAGTGTTGAGAAGAACAATTGGATGGAATATTTTAAGGGAATTGTAAGCTATTTTATTGTGTTTGGAGATAATGATCAATGAGAACATCTTGAAGTATAATGACCAGTATCCTATGTCAATGCAAGTATTAGCAATATTGATAATGTTATGAAGGTATTTATCATTCTCAATGACAACTCTAAGGTGCTTTTATAAAATATGATCTGGCCTTGGAGAGGACAAATTATTGCAATTATAGATGGCATTCTTGAATTCTTCCTTAGAGAAAGGCAGCCATTTCATGGTAGGTTTTAATGGAATTTCATTTAATAGACTTGAATTAATTTAATGATTTTGTGCTGAATTGAATGTTTGATGTAGAGCTTGCCACAAATCATTGAGTTCAATGTAGGGATGTTTGTTATATTGTAATACTTCTATAGCTGGCAATTTATGCTTTTTAACCCAGTTCATGAGGTACTAAGGTCTTCTGTTTTTTGATATGATTTCTTGTATTTTATCATTGAAAAATAAATATTTGGTCTTCTTAATGACTTTCTTGAAAATCTTCTAGTCTTCAATTATCTTGGAGGATCTGTATTTGGTCATTTTGTTATGACATTCCTCATTCTACCATGCTTTGAAATGTTTAGTGATATTAATACATCAAGAGAATTTATACTATATAAATTCAGAAATTCTTGCATAATATCATATCTTGTGTTTTGGTCTCATCTGTTCCTACCCATAAATAAAATACTAGTCCTCTTCCATGCTCCAAACCTCTTCTAGTACAGATCAAAACTATTTCTTCTACCTTGAATGTCCTTGCTAGTACAAGATGTCTCTATAGACAGCTCTTTCTCAATGTTTGAGAATCATTAGAGATCAAGGTAACTCACTCAACAGTTTCCATTCCAGATAGCTATCCTAGATATACTAAACTAGTACATATATTCAGTAGCCTATATTATAGTAGTTGTCCTGAAAATCAACTAAAACTAGCACTCTTCTTCTAGTGTTAGCAATGACACATCTTGTTATCTTCCAGTAGTTCTCCATTCTTTAAGTTCCTAGTTTTTAAGCTAAAATATGTGATTTGTGTGACTCGTAAAGGTGCAGCACATAAGCTGGAGCTGAAGATTATTTTGCTCTGACTTTCATGTTATTGGATAATGAAAACTATTTAGTCTTGTAACAACTGGAATGCCTATTTCAAGATCTCAGATAATGAGGTGTGAACTGCATCTAACACATAATCTTGAACTATGATTTCAAGAGATTCTTTGTCTGGTATGCTTGAAGTATTGATGTTTCTTATAGTGTTTATAAGTTCTAAAATGAAGTTTTATTTTTTCTTGCTGTTTCTGATAATGATGCATCTTTTTTCTTGAATGACTTTTTCCATAATAAAAATTTTGACAGTTAAAGAAGCATGATCCAATGAATATCAAGAATCTGGTAGAATAAAATTGTCTATTTTGACTGAGTTCAGTTGAAGAAATATGAGGTCAATGACAGAATTAGAATCATTAGGATTATCAGCATAACAAGTAGAAACCTGATAAATGGGAGAAGATAGTTTAAGTTCAAAAGAATTAGCAATTTCTGTGAGAGAATCCCTATGAAATGAGTGGAAGGAATATGAAGGATCTCAATCTCTATTTCTGATGTTGAAGTCCTCAGTTATAATAAGGACATTTCTGATATTAGCCTCTATATATTGGTAAATTGGTTCAAAAAATTCAATTTACTTTTACTAGAATATTTGTTAATAAATAAATAATAAAGATTCCTGATCAGACAATTAAGTATAAATAAAAGCAGTACTTCTTTCTCTCTTACCACTATCTTGTATAGTAGTGCTTAAAAGAGAATTAGTGAATATATGTATACTTTTTAACTTATAAGTTCACAACACTATAAATATGAATATGAAGATTAATACTTGTAGAGATCAGTCTACAAATTCTAGTATTAACAACTCTAGAGAGATATTAGTTCAATCAAGTGTTTCTTTTATTCCTTATGTTGAAAGAATAGAAGCTCAAAACAACAACATATCATAGACAGATCAAGTAAACCTCTAAGAGGTTTAAAATTCTATTCTTTCCTATATGCCTCATCTGTCTTATACTATTTCTAAGAAAGGAACTAACATATCAATCAAAGAGACTATAGATACTAAGAATATGCTTGAATCTTATGAAAAGAGTATAGATAACAATGATACAAATATGTGCCAACTCTAGAAGTTTGAAATATTCTCTATTCTTTATTTAGTTGATTATTCAGCTGATTCAAACTTTTGGAATAGTAAAGCACACTCCATTTCTATTTTTGATACTAATATTTTTATAGAAATTAATACTAAAAATATCACTACTTCTCTTCATAGAATTACTTTTTTCATCAAGAATAGAAACTTTTACAGCAAAACTGAAAAAGATATTTTAGACATCTCAGGTTTTGAATAAATAGCTTGAGATCTTATTTCATTTATTTATGAAGCAGAATGGGACAAACTTATGGTTAATAGCAACAATGGCAATAATAGGACTTTTAGGCAATATATTTTAGCTCAATTTATATCTAAAAATTTTAAAAAAGATACCATCAAAGAAAATTATTTGAACAAATTGAGTAAGATATTAAATGCATCTAAAATTCCTTTTTCCATTCCTCTGAGGCTAAGCAAAAAGGTTTTGGAAAAATTGGAATTCTACAAGGGTAAAAGAAATTAGAATCTCAAGAATAAAGATAAACAGAACAAAAAACTGGAAAAAACTAATGGTCTATTATATGCTCAAGTTTCTTTAAGTAACATTAAATAAATTATAAAGATAAAGAACAACTTTCCAAATCTTTTGTCCAAGAAAATTCAGAAAGTTTAAAAAGTCATATATAAGATGAAGTCCAACAAACCTAGAATCAATATGATAACTAAAGGTTCTTCAAAAAGACAAATTCTAGTTTCTATGAGTTTGGACAACATAAACAAAATCATGGTATTATCCAACAAATATATTGTAAACATTAACAAAGCTTTGAAGAAAATCAGATCTGAAGTCATGGCAGATTTCATTCAAGCTGATAACAAAGGTTTTTCTATCACTACTAATAAAGTTATATCTAACATAGACCTTAACATTATTGAAAAGTACATTAAGAATATTGATGTTATCAACTCTGAAGACATCATGACTTCAAGACTACCTCAGTCTAAATCATATCTCAAGATTTTGGATATTCTATATCTTATAAGAGATACAAATGTTCCTATTACATCCAAAGTTATTGAGAAAGTTCTACAGTTCATGCACATTTTCAATAATGTGACTCTTGTCTCTAAACCTAAAATTATCAAGGCTTTGAGCAAATTGGATATAGTTGTTGTTTTGATTGATATTTGGGATGTGCAGAGCAGTGCTAAGGCTAAGTCCCTTATTAACAGATACTTTAATGTAGGAAGATATATTGCTACAGTATGAGATACCAACATGAATCTAGGAGTACTCCAGTGTAAAAACTGTTGGAAGTGAGAACATACAATGTTCTCATACCAAGAACATGAAGCAAAACGTGTCAAGTGTAATAGACTGTACAAAGTTAAGTATCATCACAATCTAGCATAGTATTGTAAATCATATTTCAAGACTAATCTGCTGAGACTTGAAATATCAAAAAACATACTATATCTATACACTTTTAAATGCAGCAACTGCAAAGGAGAATATCAAGTCAATAGTTATTTGTATTCTTTTTGGAAGCATTAATTCAACAAGGAGTGGTATTCAAAGAAGTATCAGGAGTTTTGTGAAGACAGAAATAAGTTAATATGCTCAGTCATGGGTGAGAAAAGATTATGATTTTAAAGAATCTTAAATTTTTTTTGCAGAATGTTTGAAAGAACAGACTTCTCACTAAAATAATCCTAGAAAACAAAAAAGAGTTTGATATTATCTTTATCTAGGAGCTGCTATGGTCTTATATCCATACTATTTCAAGTTTGACTTCCAAAGGAGATAAAGTCATTAGTGTATCTAATTATCTATCTTGGGTTACATTCTCCAGAAGTTCATCTAATAAAAATGAACATCTAAGGGTAATTATCTATATTAATGTTTGAATTTCTTATTTGCATTTTGCTTTCCAAAGAGATATTTTAATTACAAAGACATTAATTGCTTTTCTTTCTTTAATAATGGCTGCATTTATTTTATAATCAATATTTATTTAGATGAATAAAAATCAGCCTTAAAGTATCTCAAGAATACTAAGGTTAATATCCATAATGTTCTTGTCATGACCAGATATTTCAATATCAGAGAGAAATATCAATATAAATTCTCCAAAGATATTAATATCACTAAATGTTCTAACACATGATGGAACAAGGTGCCAAACTAAACACTTATTGCTTCTCAAAGTTACTAGAGGATTGGAAAGAATTCAAGAAGATTGTAAAGAAAACCAAACATATTTTCTTCAATGATAAGATCCAAGAAATTGCTTTGAAAAACAAGAGACCTTGGGACTTTATAAACTAGATCAAGAAGTATAAAATTCCAGCCATGGAAGCTCTTCAATATATAGAGTATCTGTATATTGAACTTGATAATCTATGGCAAGCTCTTTACCAAACATTCAACTTAGCTCAGAATTGGTGGGTGAACATTTAGTTATTAGATGAATTACCTTCAAAATCTACAAGAGAATGGCCAAAGTTCTCTAAAGAGAAGTTCAGAAATGTGATTCACAAATACAATAGTTCTTCTACTTCTGGATCTGATTAAATCTCTTGAAGATATCTTAAAGTTGTTCTAAATGATAATAAGTGTCTAACCAATATTATCAACATTGTTAACACATGCATTGATTTTGGTCACTAGCCATTGCATTTCAAAATGTCAACCTTAATTATTATTCTGAAACCAAACAAAGTGTTGTATAACTCTCCAAAAATGTTTAGGCTGATAGTTTTCCTCAATACACTGGGAAAACTCATTGAGAAAGTTATTGGTGATAGACTTCAGTATCAATTTATCATGTCCAATTTTGTTTATCTAAATCAACTAGGAAGATTTAAGTAATATTCAACAACTGATACAGAAGTCATCCTTACTCATCTTATTTATTCAGATTGGGTCAATGTTATGGTTCAAAGCTCAAAGTGTTAAGCAATGAAACCACTCTCATATTGAGTAACACAAGAGAACTCGATAGAGTTTCTAGTACAAAGTAGTCTACCTTATATACTACTACTCATGGTCCATGCTTACTACTGTGCATCCTACCCTAAATGACCATGTGTATGACATGAGGCCAACATGTGTTGTCCATGTTGTATGACGTCACTTTATTCTAGAACCTTCTACTCTATTCTTCCAAGTCCCATGATCGATCTTGTGACTATGCCATCAACTTGTGACTGATGTGACAGAGTGACTGATAAACCCTAACCCAAGTTGTTCTAAAAATGGAAAATGAAATGAAAAAAGAGAAAATAAGAATGAAGTCCACCATTAACGATCTTGACAGTCAAAGGCTTTCAAACCAGTACTCTGGCTTTCAATATAGCATAATTTTTTCCTTCACTAAATCA
>Ga0157363_1000917_pt1 | contig 23548 bp, 17 predicted proteins | sample AttsexASBM1_FD_111477 | JGI IMG/M metagenome (GOLD analysis project Ga0157363, IMG submission 111477) | Fungus gardens microbial communities from leaf cutter ant in Ribeirão Preto, State of São Paulo, Brazil - Atta sexdens ASBM1 | ecosystem: Host-associated > Fungi > Mycelium > Unclassified ... | reverse complement strand
AGTTAAAAAGATAATGTAACCACAGAGGAAAATTCGCGAATATGAACATTTAGATTTAACATGTCCATAACATGAGTATTCAACAGTATTTCATATATACGTATATCAAATTAAAGCTATGCTTTGTATGTATATCAATTGCACACAATTAAATATATTTTTTTGCTTTACTTTTATGATTTTCCTTCTACGTTGTTTTCTCATTATTTTACACTTAACCACATATAGAAAGAAAATGTCATTATTTTAAATTAATTATGTATATATTTTCAATTTAGACATGTTTAAATATAAATGTAATAAAATGGGAGAGAGTATAAAAGGAGAAATAGTTAGTGATAGAATAAAAAATATAGGGATTCTATTGTAAAATAAACAGCCATTTTAAAAACAATTCTCTTCAAAATAGAAAACAAATTCTCTTCAAAATAGAAATCTTTAGAAAATTATGCTGCATTTTGTCCTTTACGTTGTATTCGTTTTTCTTAGCCGATCACTTCTCCGGGGAGATACAGGAACTAAAAACGAGAAGTTTGATTCAGTATTTTAAATATATTGCATATTTTAAACATTTACAAAACTAGTACCAGAAATAAAGTAATACTTTTATTATCCGAAGAACAGAATAGAAATTATCCACGCTCGGATAATCAAATGGCAAATAAAAAAAAATAATAAGAATAATAAGAATAGTTGGAAAAAAATCTTTTCACATATTTGGAACTTCATAAGTACATTTATTTTAAAAAATTATACAAAAATACACAAAATATAATCTGTACAATTATAATATACAATTGAGAAGAATCTTAGTAACTAACAATTGATAATTAATCTGTAAATTGATAGCAAATTCCAACAGAAATTGCAGCAGATTAATATTTGAATCCAGGTTTTTTTATTTCATTTTTGCCGCCAAAACTGATGTACTTGCTGTAGACTTGTAGTTGTTTCATTACGGCTGTTATTTTTCTTTGATAAATTTTGTAATATTTTTATCATTCTACTGATTCTATGACATATTCTATATGGCAAATTTTTGATTAAATTTGTAATTTTTTCTCGATAAAATTTGTTAAATACTTTACAAAATTTTTTTTCAATAAATTTATCTATTAGGAATAATATATAATAATTAATATAAATAATAGTTCGTTTTTCAAACTTTCTGTTTGTTTTCTTTTAAGCTGTTGCCATATTTAAATTTGATTTCGATTGATTTTGATTAATTTTATTTTTTTTCATATCTCATTCCAATTATTTTGAGTATATTCCTTCTAATGCTATAAATATACAATTTTGACATACAATGATACATTTTCATAAAGAAAAAATATTGCTAAAATATTGCTAAAATTCTTTTAAATATTCTGACATAGTTAAGTTTTTTCCAGAATTTTTTATATATGTAAATTCTCTAAGATTATAAATATTCTAAGATTTCTTTATAAGATCTCTAAAACTTCTAAAATTTAAAGAAGTTGAAAATCTTTTTTTTTAGAAATTTTCATAAAGACAATAAGTAAAATTAACTGAGTTTGATTTGAAAAGTAAATTACATGTAATCTTATAGTTTTTGAATTAAATACAATAGTATCAATTTTATAACTATAAGATTATGTGAGTAATTTGTTACACTTTGTCGAAATCGGTTTATTTTATTCATCGTCCTCCAGCATAAAAATTCTTATGAATTTGTGTTTTTATAATTCTAAAAATATTATAAGATGCTATGAGAATATTTTTCATTGGAATGAAAAATAATGTATAAAAAATGATGAATAACAAAAATATATATATATATATATATATATACTGTTAACTAATAATTCAATGTAGTTAAAATGTAGGATAAATATTGACAATAACTCCGATTTTGATTTTGATATTTATATTGTTAAAAGTACTCTTCTAAATAATCTTCAGAAGTGAGGTTTTGATCGTCATTCATTAAAAAAATTATTCATAATTAAAGGTGGAAAATTAGTAAGAAGGAAAAAGCAAATTTATAATGAACTCACGTTAACTACGCGGAATAAATAAATCATATTGAAAAGATATTTATTTAATGTTTATATAATAATATAACAAATTATAAACCTCATTTCGCATTGTAAGTAGGGAACGGTGTTTTACAGGTATTTACTTTACATAGAAAGCCATTATATATTTCAATATATAGGATATTAAAAAAAATCATGTAATTTATAATTTTGCAAAGTGCATGCTTGGGAGGACAAAAGAAGTCTACGTATTCAAAATTAAATATACAAAAATGCAAATAATATAATATTTATATTAGGTAAAATTTAAATTAGAATTAAACACACCTTTATATCATCAATTTTATTTATTAATAATATCTTAATATATAAATAATGAGCGACTTCTAAAATCTTTCGATTGCTATTCAGGACAGTGCCCTAGGACAACATACAAAATGATCTGTCAAGAACAAAATTATCGGAGCCATTTTGTCAATATTTACCGTTTCTCTTTCAATTGATATATTTCAGTTTAAAATATTAAAAGAATCATTAACCTTGATTGTTAATGCCACTAGCGTTTTTTCTTGGACGTCCTCTAGGCCGGCTTGAGCCGGCCTTAAGTTTGAATTGTTTTTGATACAAAATTGGAAAAAACATCGCAGGCATTCTTTGGAAACATCTAAGTGATGGTGTTGACATCATATTGTCTATAGGTGGCCATGGTGTTTTAAGTATTGTTTGAAACTCGGTCTGGCAAGCCCAATGTAAATCGAAAACATTTTTCCTGAAAAGTATTTCCGAACATATATTTCTTTGTTAGATAAAATTTATATGTATCTAAGCAGATCTTAGAATGACAAATATTTTATATATACTTTATGTATACTCTGATTTTAAAAGCTAAATGTCTCATATTATTAACATATAATATTTTATTTGAATATTTTATATAACATTTTATTTGAATAATTGACGTTGTTTTTTTTGTACATTGATTGTAATTGTATTTATTTTAAATTTAAATTACTGAGACAACGTTCATTGCGAATTATTTCTAATTACAATAGGTTGTAGTAGATAAACGAAATCATATCCAATACATCTTATTCAAGAATAATTTTTTTATAATTCGATAAATGTTACCTTAATAATTTAAATTTAAATAATTTATTTAAATAATTTAAATTTAGAATACTTACAATTACAATATATAACAAGAATAATACAATATATAACAGCAATTATACTAAATCAATTATAATAATTGGCTGTGTTAGCAATATAGAACGCTTACGTAGCTTTTAAAATTGGGGTATAGTATAAAATATCTGTCATTCGAATGATTATGACTGGTTGTGTACATATTCTTTTAACAGTTTAGAGTTACGTTCATTTCAGTTACCTATGTTCGATTGTATTTTCATAAATATAAGCAAACGGTCCATTTTGTGGGACATGCCTCATAATATATCGGCCAGGAGTTAAGGATGACAATCCTTCGATTATATTATACAAAATATGTAGAGAATCTTCTACCTTAACATTATAAAGTCGTTTTATCTCATTGCTCAATGATATTGTTGTATGTCTTTCTATTTGTATTATTTCTGAAGTACTAGTTTCTATCCTGACTGTAGATACAAAAAATATATATAGTCATGCGAGTAATTCCATATAAGAACAAAAATGGTAGATTAGTCGACAAATCTCAGAAATGATCCCAATTCTCATCTCTTATATACTTTATATACTTTATATTTATGATTTAGATGATTAAGAAGTTAATTAAAGAATTAAGTGTAAGTATTATGTGGTATAAGAGTAGCATAAGATTATAATCCATTTTGAGAATAATGAATCAATACATACATATAGACATAATATAATTACAATCATAAAATAATACCTCTAGCTAATAATGTGTTTGGTCTAAATTTTAATGATGCCCACTGATGCAAGCCTTCCTCTAATGTTACAGCTTCAGCTCCTAATTCTAGCTGATGCTCCATCTTTGGTGATAATATTAAAGGCTGACATTTATTGTTTGATAACATCTAGCAAAGACAGATTTCATATTACATAATTCAATACTTATTATTAATACAAATACGAGAAATATTCTTACTTCAACGCCATCCGTTTTTGTACGAACCAACATTTGATAGACCTTTACTCCATGTTTTATTCGTTCATGTTCTGGAAGATCAGTTTGTCCTATTTCGAAAAGATTATATGAAACATTTTTTTTATTTATTTTAGAATCAATTTTATCACTTGTTAGATCATCTGTATCTGATAAACACAAATCTTCATCAAAGATTTTAAGATAATAATTAGATAAATTATTATCGTTATTATCCGAATCTGAATGATTTGCAGCCTTCTCAAGTTTGTCTTCTATAGTATGTTTTGTTCTAAAATATTTGTCGTAATATATACATAACAAATTCAATTTTTATATAATATTATGGTTTATGATTTATGCTTTATACTCACTTCTTTGATGATTTATTTTTAACAAAATAGTATCTAAGGATATATTTATATATCCAAGAATTCTTTTGTGGTATAGTGGCAATGGTAGGTGGTAATCTTTTATCAATATAAACAGTATTCTTTCCACAATGCGATTTCACAACCACCGGTACAAGCCATGAGTCAGAATGATCCGAATTTATGTTGCTCAGTAGACACTTGAGGCCACTAGAGGAAATAACAATATCTGCTCCAGTTTCCATTGCAAGATTCTCGCAATATATATCCTCGCTCACGGGTAATCTAAAATGTTGCATCACTTTGTCAGGTTCGATACACGGAGGATATTTTGTTAGCAATGATGCACTTTTCATGAACAATATATGTTGCTGATCGAGTTTCGGCAATACCACCTTTGAAAAGGATTCCTGAAAACATTAAAATAATATACATATCCAAATTGAATACATCAGATAAATATCAATTGTGATAACTTACCTGTTGCAAACAAGATGAGATCTTTACTTTAATATCTTGATTTTTTAAATGAGTCCTTTGTACAGAAAGTGGTACGCTTATAGATTCAACATAATATCTCGGTAACTTTTTAAATCTTTGCATTTTTGTGTCCCATTTTGTTATCACAAATTTATTACATTTGATTTTCCAATTGAAAGCATCATCCCACTGACTCTTTGCAAAATCTAGAAAGTCCTTCTGTTCTTCAGATATTATTTTTTGCAATGCCTGGAAGAAGTTAATTTTAATTTCAATAATAAATCAGAAGTTTATTAAATTGTTCATAAATAAAAATAAATTTAAATTATTTTTCTTGTTTTTTTTTATCTTGCTTAGTCTTATAAAAAAGAGAATATTGAACTGGATATTAAAAAATATAGAAATTTAAACTCAATAAATGTTCACCATGTATTGCTCGAACTCTTTTCTCTCTTCATCGGACATGCTCTTTTTTTCATTGTCAGATAATCTTAATAAAACACGAAGGCACATAGCTTGCTGAGCTTTGTCTAAAGAAGACTTTCTAGGAAAGCCAAACGATAATTTTCTTATGCCAGGTACATAAGATCTCTCTTGTTCTTGCATACGAGAGTTATCCTCATTCTTGGTTTCTTGCTGGTTGACTTCTAACTGATTATCATCTTCTGAATCGGTTAAAACCTCCCCATCCTCGCGGAGATATTTTTTAACCAATTCTAAATCAACATTAGCATACTCATTGTCGATATCTTCAAGTGGATCCGTAAAGTTACCAGTTAAAATTTTGTACATTGCGCTCTCGCGCTCCATTCTCTCATCCCTGATAAATACATTGTCTATCAAATCTTCCAATGGAGGATGCCTATAATAAAGTAACTATATCATAATCAAGTATAATATATAATAATATACAGATTTACATTATAACAAATAAATATTAACCCTTAACACATAATAATGAATCAGTTAATTTTACAAGATTCTTACATCATTTTAAAATCTTAAGAAAGTATTTATAAAATTACGTATTTAAAAAAAAGGAAACATTAGAGACCATTATTTACCAAAGTTCTCCTATTTCAAAGAAAAGAAATGCGCAAGTTACAAATGACCCAATTGTATGTACTAATTAAGAATTAATTGTAAAGAGTTAAGTGTAAATGAAAGACTTGCTGCTAGATTAATTAATATATTTTATGAAACGGAGCTTTTAAAATAAACTTTTTCAAATGAAAAATAGAGAAGTGGGAAAAATATCAATATTACAAGGCTTTAAGTCCATTTACAAAATATGAGTTAGCCCACTGTTACAGTAAATTCTTCAAATATAAACCAAGAATTTAATATAAATTTTTCTATAAATTATAAAATACAGAATCTCGTGTCAAACAATCTAAGTGTATTATATATCACGGATCATTCAATAATTATGAAAAAAAATTATACTCAAATCGTACAAATCATATTAGGTGTAGTAAAAAGAAATCCATTATTTTTGCATGAAATTGAATGGAAAAATAATGGGTTTCTTTTTACTACATCTAATATATATATATATACATAAACAGAAATTACAAAATCTACTTCTAATTCTGATTTATAAATTTATACTTCGAATTTATGCTTAAAATTATTTAATGAAATAGCTCGCATACCAATCAAGGTTCTGAAACTTTTCCATGTTCAAACAATACTGTTTTTATAGTATTGACAAAAAACATGAATAGAACATTAGATGAGTCTTTTACTCTCGGCGAGAGACTCAAGAAGACCAGAGAAGACTGAAGTTTTAGTAGGAAGATTTTAAATACTTTTTTTACATATTGCTCTGAGTGCAGGAAAGTGATTCGTTTTATATGTCTTTTTTACTCGTTTTTGGTATTCTTTCTTTTCTCTTTTTCTTTTCAACACGTGGTATATATATCTATTTTACTTGTAAAAAATGTGACACAGAGTACAAAGAATAAAACGCTTCTAAAAGAGTGTAACATTGCACTTGCACCACCTGCACGTCAAAACTTATTCTGTCAGCTGACTAAATGATAATATATTTATTCTGAAATATTTCTGTTTATATTTTGTTGCATTGAATCACATATAAACTGTATTGATTGAAAATTGATGATTTAAAATCACCGGAAGTTATTTCTTGTTTCACAAGGTTGGTGGAGTTACGTCAAAACGCAGAAGCAACCTTTTCGACAGAATGAATTTCAGAAGGATTGCTAATATCAATGTTTTCCGTAAAATTCGACAGCTTGGTAAGTCTCGCACAAATTTTTTCATAATTTTCAGCTTGCTTCATTTCGCGAGCTGAATAGAATTTTCCGCACCTAACCTCAAAGTGCGTTTACATAATCCTTCAATCAGAAAACGTCGCGCATTAAATTTCCTTGAATCTAATAAAGTTTCTTACATTATTTGACTTTGTTTATTTTATTATTTGTTTTTTATTATTTGCTTTATATTTTTATATCATTATTTTGTTTATTTTGTTAATTATCGAATAAACATGGTAATTATGCAAATCGACGATTCGTTGCAGAAACTTTGATCAAGCCTGGTGGTTTACTTGTACGGAACTGTAATCCAACGCAGTTTCCTAAATCCACTTCAAGTCTTGCAAATCTGAATCGTTCTGTGATTCCTAATGCAAGCAATTATTCAAAACGCAATATTCTGTCCAAGGTTGATAGTTCTAGAATTTTTACTCTAACTTTATTTCTATTATCTATTTTTATATTCTAAAAAAAAATAGGAATAAGTGTGTATGCTATAAAATATATTTTATTTTGTCAAATTTCTTCCAGCTGTCTGCACAATCAACAGTCAGCATGATCCAAACTCGTATGGCTAGCGTTCATGGCGATCATGTGCGTATGTGGGTGATAGAGAGAATAGTGTCTGCGTCCTTTCTGGTAATAATACCCGCTGCCATAATCTTAGAAAATAAATTTATTGATGTAGTACAGGCAATTGCTGTTGTCATACACACACATTGGTAATTGATATTCTTTGATATTTAACATCTCTTTTCTAATTTGTTTTTTTATAGATCTTTATTATGTAGAAAATATGTTTGAAAGAATAATTTTATTACACAGGGGATTGGAAGCTATCATTCTTGATTACGCACGACCCATTGTGGTGGGTACATTGGTTCCAAAATTGGCGTTTCTTATGCTGAATATACTCTCTGCCGCTACTCTCGCCGGTCTATTTGTGATGATTTATAATGGTCCTGGCATTACAAAAACTATTAAAAATGGCTGGGCAATAGGTAAAGATAAATAGAAACCTGGTTAATATTACAGCAGAAATAATTTCATTACATATATAAATAATTTGTTAAGATAGTAGCTCATAAATTATTGTGGAATAAATTATTTACTAATTTAAGAACTTGCTTTTTCCCTTATGCTACCTAATTTTTCTTATGTGATTTGCAAATTGAATGACAGTGGAATATAAAGGATTGCTATTTATAATATATATATACATTTATAATATATATATACATTGTGAATTGAAAACTGAAAGATATAATTAATGCTATCAGTATTTATGCTACAAATCAATAACAAAGAATATTTTTTTCATTATTGTCAACACACGCATAATAAATGTATAACAGATGAAACTCTGACAGATCAATAGATGAATCAAACGAGACTTAATTGCCAGTAGAGGCAGCAACCTTGTCTATAAAAGTTGCCAGTTTTATATCCCTCTGCGACAATCCATTCACATCGTGAGACGACAAAGTAATATTCACTTTATTGTAAACATTGAACCATTCAGGATGATGGTCCATTTTTTCAGCCTGTAAAGCTACTCTTGTCATAAATCCAAAGGCCTAAAAATTGAAACATAGTCAAATAACTGGGCAATAAAGTCGTAATAATTATAAACAGCAATATTCATGTACCTCATTGAAATTTTTGAATACAAACTCCTTGTAGATTGCATCCCTGTTCTCTTGGACAGTCCATCCCATTGATAGCAATGAGCTCAAGTTTTGCTCTCTTTCTTCCAGAGATAGTTTACTCTGATAAGAATCAACAAATGTCCATAAATTATCATAATTTATTTTTTTATTATAATCAAACAATTATAATTATAATCAAACAATTCGACCAATATCTTTTTATTTATTATTTGCAACATATGCTAGTATCTTATACAATTTTTATCAATATCTTATTTAATAATCGCTCAGAATATATGAGACAAGATTTGTGTAACAAGCAGTAACAAGTGGCTGCCGTTGTCATATTACTTTCACCATGAAGGACAATGCTCAACAGGATTTGTACATCTTAATTATTCTATCGAAATTTTTTTTGATCTGAACAATCTGTAAAATCGTCGACAAATCCAAGGACTTACCATCTTGGTTTTCTTCGAGACGGCGGATAAATCTCTGCGATCCAGAATGCGCGTTATGCACTTTCGAATGTGATCCCCTCCACTCGCTCGCCTCGTCAATACGACTATCATGTTATGTCGAAAACTCGCTCTCTATGTAGTTTTAAAACACTGGATTTCTTGCCGTATCACGTATATTGCACTTGTGCAATGAATGTGATAAATAGTTTTTTTCGGTGGGAGATAGGGCAGACGAATTAATTTCTAATATAACATAACCTCTTATTTAGTATTCGAGATCCTATCGTATCAAGCTTAATCAATAGCTCCATATTAAAATCAAGAACGAATTGATACATACTTGATAAAAATAAATGCTTATGCAGATAATTTTGAAAAATAAAGAAATCATTTCTCAAATATTATTCTTCGAATAAAATATTTTTATAAATATAAAAATATTTACATTTATTTTTATAAAAATATGAATTAAAATATTTCATTTATTTAACTTTCTTTGACAAGTGTTTATATATATTGGTAAGTGTTTTTATATATATATATATATATATATATATATATATATATATATACAGAAAAAGTTTTTTAATCTATTAATATATTTAATAATATGTTTGAAAATACTTTACGTATATTTTGGTAAGAAATAATTGTTTGGACATAGGTGTAATCAGGACTTTGTTTAAGCAGGAGCTGGCAAATGAGTTGAAATTTTCTCTCTCTCTCTCTCTCTCTTTCCCTCTCTCTCTCTTTCTCTTGAGGAAGATAGTCGAATGGTGTGGAATATTGGACTTATTTTGTTTTATATTATTTTTAATTAATTGCTAACAAATCCCAAAATTACGTTTAATTTATCCATTTATTTTTCTCTTAAAAATTGTATATTAATTTTTCGAACTGAAAAACCTAGTTATATATTTACAGAAAATTTTCCTGTTTATCTTAAATTCTTTCTTCTTTTTCAAAATTAATTTCTTGAACAATTATTGAGTATAGCATGTTTAAGAGATTTTATTTTTAGTCTTTAAAATTTAGTATCCTCCCCTTGGCTACATATACGTGTTTATAGCTTTTTATCTATAAAGGTCAAAGAGAATTCGTATGCAGCATGAAAGTAAAGGTATATATATATATATATATATATATATATATATATATATATATATTTCAGATATCTTCTGAGACGCCAACATGATTTTACGATATTTTAATAAAATATTTAAAACATACTAAATTTTTTTCTTTTTAGTTTTTCAGAAAAGATATTTCTGAAGAAAAGTTGTAGAAAAGGAAATGTTAAAATAATTAATTTCTATACTGACACACATATTAAGACTATTTATAATTTAAAGAAGTCACTGATTAGATTTTTTCGCTGATTTTTTTGTTTTTTTAACAGGAGACACTGGTGGTGGCATTGGAACTTTAAGCACGATGATTTTCTTATCATCTTTAGAGGACACCGCCCCGATAAGTTTTGTGAGATCCATTAGCTTTTTTAGACTCGTTCGCTTTTTGAACATAAATCGAAACATTTCCAAATCCAGTGTGAAATTTGATATCGTCAGTGCGAGAATCAAGCTGTGTATAAGGCCTTTGTCTGTCATAAAGTTCGGCCTCGTCCTGTAAAATAAATTTTGTTGAAATTTTATCCGTGATTAATACAAGTGATGCTCACTCACCGTCCATTTGGACCGGATATGCTGTACATATCGATAATGTGCTGATTCACTTCCTCAGAAATCGAGCATACAACAATATCTCGTTTTCTCGTGATTTTCATAGCAAACCATTCGTTGATCATTTCAATATAAAGCAAAAGGGCGATTTTGTTCACTTTGTCAGGATCCGATTGCATAATTCTTAAAGTATGTTTGAAAAATTCTGCCTTCCTATGTGACCAAAGAAATATACAATTTCTGTATAATTAAGATGCATAAGATTTTAACATTGATAAAAAATGTTATTAAATACTCTTTCATGTCTTCGTCAGTAATCTTCATTGCATATTCATATAACATTTCCAATTTACTCTTAGGAATAATATCATATATATTGTATACATCTTTGACATTACTCGCATTCCTATTACATACAGGTAGTATCGCATTTAAGCAGTCATCATTTGGTAATTGATTCGATAAATCTAGTCTATTGATTTCAACATCTGTCAAAAGACAAGTGACTCAGTGAGTTTTTACACACAATAAATATTGACATATACTATTATTAAGATTTAAATCGTAGTAATTAGATATTATTTGAGAAATCAATTATATAATAACATGAAGGAAAAAAAGAACTCTCTTACTTGATACTGCTTTTTCAAGTTGTTCCTTAACACTCTCGACATTCACTTTTAGCTTCTCAAATTGCTCTGTTCTACGTTTGATTTTCTTAGATCCAAATTGTTTATTCAATATCGTAATCTTATGATCCATGTCATTGATCTTGTCTTCATTGTCATATTTTTCAAGTACTGGTGCTACTTCCCATCTTTCAGCTTCAAATAATCGAACTTTGCCAGTCCTTTTATTATGAAGTACCAGCATCGTCCGGGTTGATTCTTTCTTACAATCTGGTCTATTACCTTTGTAAACAATGTGTCCATTTGACAAAGCTAATACCGTTTTATTGTCCTTTTGCTCGCGATATAAGCCACATGATATTTGCTTGACTTCTTCATCCTTAAGCTCACCATTTTGAAAGTTTACTGTATGACAAATTTATGAATTATATATATTATAAAATTTAAGATTATACTTAAATTAATAAAAATAATAATTGTTGAATAAAAACAATTATGTATAATAAATAATTGAGATAATAATATAATAATGGAATGTACTTGTCAAAAATACATGTATAAAATATGTTAATATATAATTTTTTAAATACATAAATAAGATTGTACGTTTAAATATGAATAATATTATAGTATAGTTAGTATATAATAACGTGAAAAACCGTTTATCTTACCAATAATTGGCTGAATTTTGTTTGATTGCACAATTACATCTTCGATAATCGCTTTGAGTTGCTTCATTTTTCATTTATTTATTCATTCATATATTTTAGCGAATAGCTATATTGTTAAAACCAGTGTGTTGTATAATATATTAACGTTATTAATCTGTCTATAAATTTAAAATGTTGCTTTTCGTGCGACACACAGGTTAGGTTTGCAACGTGAAACTAACAACATATGCTGTTTACATCGTGCGCAGCACGTTTAGTGCGTAGTTTCTGCTGATTGATCATATATTCGTGACATGAAAATCAGCTCTTAAAAATCGTGGCAATTACAAATTAAAAGTATACCCAAAAACTTCGATTCTTTCCCTTCGTTACTTTTTTTAGAACTTTCAGAAATTCAAATTATTTTGTCTTTATGTCAAATTTAGTAGCATTTCAGCAAATTTAGTTATAAGCAGACGTAAGATTAAATTATGTCGTTAATCGCACACAGACTATGAGCATTAATGTAAAAAAGTGATCATTTTTCAGATTTATGAAAATTTCCGAGGAAAAGAATCGAAGTCTTTGGGTGTACATTTACTAAAACGTCCTCTCTGAGGAAAATTTTATTCGAAATATACATATAATACACGTAACATATACTATATAATATAATATATAGAGTAAAATCTTCCTTGGAGAAAACGAATGTGGTCTAGAATTAGAGAAACATAAAATTATTTAAAATCACGAGATAAAAAGTTATAATTTAAAATGTAAACTAAAAATAAATAATATGTAATATATAAAATTTTAGGCAAAAAAAAGCAAATGAAAAACCTGGTTAGCTGCGCCACATTGTTGCTAAATTTTGGAATAAAATATGATTTATTTTAGTCAATAGGTTTTTTTATTCATTGAAAAATTTAAAATAACAATTGCGGGAATCTTAGAGAGACTTTAATTAAATTCAAATTAATTTTATCAGCGATTAATTCAATCGACAGAATTGTTTAAAGCAAAATTTCTAACTATATATTTCCGTGCGTTTCCTAATTTAATCTTTTTCCTATATCTTAAATAAGAAAAACTAAATAATTCTATTCGTATTAAAAATTATATTAATAAATCAAATAAGGAGAAATAGGATAGCAGTTAGATCGTATTTTTATATAAATTTTTTCCCATTTCTACTAATGTAGATTAATCTTTAATTTATTTTTTATTTTTTTGGTTCTAAGAATTAGAAAAAGATGAAAATTAAATTAAACTGAGATTAAACTGAGATTAAAGTAAATCTACATTGGTAGAAATGTACTCAGTTCCACCAATTAACTTTAATCTCGATTTACCTTATTGTTTATCTTTTTCTAATTTTAAAGTTAATCTTATATTGGCGGAACCATGCCTAATATAGATATTATTTAATAAGTGTATATATATATATATATATATATATATATATATATATAAATATAATTTACAATATTTATAATTGAAATCGATTAAGTTAATCAAAATTTGGCTAAAGTCGTTATTATTCCTAAATTACCTTAATAGTTTCATTTTGCATTTATCAAAATTTTATTTGAAAATAAAAATATTATTTTATATTTAAAGTTTTATAAAGTTAACTAATAAAAAGTAAAAAAGTATTCTATGTGAGTATCTGATCATAATAATTGATGACAATCCTTGATATATAATCATTCAAGTTTAGAAATTAATAAGACAAATAAATTTTAAAAAATATTTTATTATATACATACAATGTATTACTCATAACATGCTGATCTCTATAAATCTATCATCTTAAATATCCTCAAATATATACAATTTTCCTATCTCCTTATTTCATATATAATTATGATGTCATAAATACACGTAATCTTAATTTCTATTAGTATTCATAAAATTTACCTTATATTTCATGTAAACATAAAAAAATACATATAAGAAAATATTAAAATATTTAGAAAATAAAGTTTTTTTTTTACAAAATTTTAATAGGATTTGAAAAGTATAAAATAACACTTACTTTCTGTGTTAATGGTTCTAACATTTTAATCACTATTTCATCTATTGTGAATATAACTTTATATAAAAAAAATATCGAAATAAAAGAATATAAAGGAAAAACATGCATTTGAATATCGTTTCCATAAAGTTTCAAACATAAATTAAAAAATAAAAAAAATTTAAACTTGTTGATTTGTGCAGCTTTGAAATTTTTCAAATCTTTTAGAATTTTGAAGTATGAGTAACAATCCATTTTTTATGTTATTCAATAAACAAGTCATGTTCTTCGATTTCCTGGAATGTACTGTTAACTGTTTTTATCCATTCGTTAATTTTTTTCTCATGCTCTTTTTCTGATTTTGTAGGTTTCTTCTTCTTTGGTAATTTGACATTTTCATTTTCTTCTTCATTGTTATCTTCTGAAAAATCGAACTTTATGGTACGTTTTCTCCTGTATGAATGTTGGGGTGGCTATAACATTTTAGAGAAACATTTTAGTTAATGACATAAAATATAATTATATATTGGGTTGTCCGGAAAGTTCGTGCCGATGTTGAAGGAAAATTGAAACGCAGAAAACTTAAATTTTAGTATACATTTATTAAATTATATAAGTTAGTCGGCACGAACTTTTCGGACAACCCAATATACATATATATATATATATATATATAAAACGAGAATAAACAATAAAGAGCAAAACAGGATGTTCGTCGCAAAAATCATATATTTAAGATTATATTACTTGTTAACAATATAAAAACATAAACATTTGAAGATGGCTAAATCATGGCCGAAACATTTATGTTTTTATTGTTAACGAATAATATCTTAAATATATAATTTTTGTGATGAACATTTTGCGTGTGATTGTTTTGCTGTTTTAATTTTTGTTTATTATTAGTAGTCACATTTTAGTTACTTATTTTTGAAAAGAGAATATTAATAAATACCTTTGAAAAATGTGAAGGTTCTAAATCCATAAACAAGGGAATATCATTTTCAACATTTGATATTTTTTCACTTTCAGACAACATATCAAATGTGTCGGAAAAATTGAGAACATCTACAAATTGTTTCTTTTGCTTTATGATCGATTTATTAACTTCAGTATGCATTGGCTCTACTGTTTGTTTGTTATCCCCATTAACAACATTATTATTAGGTCTTAATAACACATTCTTTATTTCTCCCAGGGATATTCTGGCAGGTGCTGGTTGTACAATAGATTTCTGTACAACTGCCGCTCGAAGTTTCTGTGGAGTCTGATTCTCTAAAATTGGAAGTTTCTTCTGAATTACGTGCTTTTTGAGAGGACTGACAGATTTCTTTCTTCTTTCTTTGTCTCTTCGGCCTATATTTTTTTTATTCATATCTATATTTTCTTTATCTATTTCCATGTTCTCCTTATTTGATTCCATGTTCTCCTTATTTGGTTCCATGTTCTCCTTATTTGGTTCCATATTCTCCTTATTTAGTTCCATATTCTCCTTATTTGTTTCCATGTTCTCCTTACTTGTTTCCATGCTCTTTTTCTTTATTTCTTTATTTCCTTTCTTTATTTCAAAATCCTTATATGGTGTACTTTGAATAAAGTGTTTAGTTTTAGAGAACGTTAATATTGGAGGTCGCCAGGGACTTCCAAAATCAAAAGTACTCGTCGTCTTTACGATGGGGGACAAAGTTTTTGTCAATATGGTAGATCTTAATGTGCTGTCGTGTCCCTTTGATAAGGTTTTATTATCAAATATATTCTTGGGCCGAAAGGGCTGCATGTCAGTTTTCTTAGGTGGGGATGTAGTGACTATAATATTATTTGCATTTTCAATAGATATAATTCTTGGCTTGCTTGTATTTTCCTTTCTAATTTGCTCTGTAAATGTGCCAGAAAGAGTTGTTGCTTCATGAATACTTATGTCTACTCTTGGTGTTTCTATGTGGTCTCCAGTATCATCCAGTACTTCTATCATTTGATTATCTGTACCTATATTTGATTCAACCTCTTTCTCAATATTCTTGTTTACCAATTCTTTCAGTGTCCGAATATCTTTATTTATTTCAATTTTCTTCACATTTTCCTTTGTTGATGTAGCCACAAATTTTAAAGGAGAATCATTCTGAATAATTTTCACAGAAGGATCTGCATCAATCTTAGGAGATTCAATTATCTTATGACTACGTGTTTTTGCAATAACTTTTTTATATGTTGTTCTCTTGGTTGGTTTGCCTTTTTCTTTGTTAACATTTCTTTTCCTTAATTTCTTTTTAGGAGCTTTTTCTTTAGTGTCATTTGAGTCGAATTTAAAATCATATACATCCTTCTTGTCTTCTGAGGATTTTTCAAAAGTTTCTGTAGCTTTATATACAGGTACTTTTTTATCTTCTACATTTTCTTTCAGCTTTTCTAGTATCACTATACTGTCCTGTTGCTTTGGTGAAATGAATTGCTGCAGTAATCTTGAGTCTTCACAATAATTTTTTCTTGTTTGACGAGGACGTAAACATCTCACTGGTGTTCGATTGTTTTTTAGAGATACACTTTCCTTTGATAGGTGCAAAGTTTTATTTTTTGCACTAACATTGACTTTCTTTACATTTTTATTGATGACAGCTTTTCTTTCGGATTTAAGCTTCCTTTCAGGTGCAGGCTTGGCAGATATTTCACGAGATTTCAGACGAGTAATACGCTGGGAGGCTGCAGCTGGAGCCTTCGTACTTTGATTTCTACGCATCTAGAATTATATTTAACGTGTAGATTTATTTTAGATATCAATAAAAAAAATATGGAGGCATTATAGAAGTTATTCTCGATGCAGAAGTGATGTAACATATGTTTATAAACTTACCTTGGTAAGTTATGAAGTGGGAAACGTTATGCGACTATTGAAACTGCAAATTAATGAGTAACTAATCATAAAAACTTAATGAATGCCTGCCGTATCAGTTACCACTGAACGTACTACGTAACGAATGATAACGTGATATCGTATAAATTTGCATTGCATAATTGCTCTTGAAGCTAAAATTGTCAGCTTTTTTTTTCTTCTCTGATTTCCTATTTTGATTTCCAACCCAAAAATTGTGAACTTTCAGACCACATCACAAAGTCGTCACCGCGTAAAACAACGCAAAATATCATAAAATGGCGAAATTGGTAACAGGATTGCCAACCTAACACACCTTCCTTATATATGGCAGGTATACCAATTGGTAACATATCAACAAGTCTGTTCGTTTTAATTGCATTTTATAACATTATTTATTCAAAACAAATTTATACATATAAAAACATGAATTAAATTAAATTTATAAAAATCTATATCTAATACTCCAACATGCTCCAATATGCTCCTATTATAGCTCCTATTCATTCCAACGTGCTCGTTAAAACATTTGTACTTGAATCTATAGTCAAGCCTTATATTTAAGGCTTCCTTAAATTTATCTTTAGGTACTCTACGAATTATTTCATTGGCTGCTGAGCATCCAAAGATAAATTTAAGGAAACCTTAGGGGCGCAAACAATAAAAGGAACAGGGAACAAAGCATAAGAATTTCAACGTATCAGAAATCATGTATTGTATACACAATTTCTGATAGGTTGAAATTCTTATTCTCTGTTCCTTGTTCCTTTTATTGTGCGGAGCCCCTTAAATACAAGATCTGACTGAATACAGGCATTATTCTTCAATGCGTAATCTGATTCTGGCGTTAGAACAATTAAGAAATGTCTGTATTTTATTCTGACGAGATTGGACGAGATGTATGAAATGTTCATTATTTTAGAGCATTGGATGTTATAACAATCTTATTATCATTCCAGTTATTTATCGTTTCGTTCATAAATATTTACAAAATTTCATAATTGTTTTGCAAGAATTGATAAATATTTGCGAAATGCGAAAAAATTAGCACAAGGTTAACTTAACGTCAGATGAGCTAACAGATTTCGTGTAATTAATTTTTTCTGTATAATTTATCCAAAATAATTGAGAAATGGCCGATGAAAAGTCTGCAGTGCAAGAATTTAAATTGGATCCAGATTGTGAATTGAGGTTTGAACTGGAGAGCAAAAATGAAAAAGTTACATTGGAGGTAATAGGACATTTTTTTATAGAGAATTTATTTCATTTGTTATTTTTATTTTATTTTATCGTGTAACATAAAAATTTGTTATTGCAGTTAAAGAATGGCTTAGCAGAAGTTTTTGGGACAGAATTGGTGAAAGGAAAAAAGTATGAGTTTACTGCTGGTGCAAAAGTTGCAGTTTTCACTTGGCAGGGCTGTACTATTGAATTAGTCGGGAAAACAGATGTGAGCTATGTAGCAAAGGAGACTCCTATGGGTCTATATTTAAATTGTCATGCAGCAATGGAGCGAATGAGAGAGATGGCAGAGAAGGATGACACTAGAGGACCAATAACAATGATAGTAGGACCTTGTGATGTAGGAAAGTCTACACTTTGTAGAATATTATTGAACTATGCTGTTAGAATGGGCAGAAGACCAATTTTTGTTGATCTTGATGTTGGTCAAGGACATATAGCGATACCTGGGACTGTGGGTGCTTTGTTGGTAGAACGACCATCCAATATAGTGGAAGGCTTCAGCCAGCAAGCTCCACTGGTCTTTCATTTCGGGCACAAATCACCACAAACCAATGTAACGCTATACAACTTACTTGTAACACGTTTAGCAGAGGTCTGCTCAGATAGATTACAAGCCAATAAAAAAGCCAAAGCATCGGGAATTGTTATAAATACATGTGGCTGGATCAAAGGAGAGGGTTATAAATTGCTCACTCATGCTGCACAAGCATTTGAAGTGGATGCAATTCTTGTATTGGATCAAGAGAGACTCTACAACGAATTGGTGAGAGATATGCCAGACTTTGTGAAGGTAGTCTTTCTGCCGAAGAGTGGTGGAGTTGTCGAGAGAAGTCAGGCGCAAAGAAGTGAAGCAAGAGATCAGGGTGTTAGAGAATATTTCTATGGTTCACGGACACCACTGTATCCACATAGTTTCGAGGTAAAGTGGAACGAAGCGAGATTGTACAAAATTGGAGCACCTGTTCTACCAGCATCTTGCATGCCATTGGGTATGAAGGCGGAGGACAATTTGACAAAACTGGTGGCCGTTACACCGGGACCCAATTTGCTGCATCATTTGTTGTCTGTTTCTTTTGCTGATTCTCCTGAGGATGACGTCGTACAGACTAATGTAGCTGGATTCGTTTGTGTGTTAGTATACGATATTCAATAATCTGATATTTACCATTATTAATCCTTCATCTACAATTTGGATCTTTCTTTGTTCAGTCTAAGTTTATTTACTCTGTTTTAAGTTTTTTAGGAGAGGAAACCATTTTCTCTCTCCTTTATTTTCGAAAGTGAAGTTTCGCTTATGTCGAAAAAGATCCAGATTGTAGACAGAGGATTAATAATTGATATTATTTTTCTTATGAAGATATATTTCTTATTTACAGGACTAATGTGGACGTTGAGAGGCAAACATTTACAGTACTTAGCCCGCAACCTAGACCATTACCAAATACAGTGTTGTTATTGTCGGATATACAATTTATGGACAGCCATTAAATTTAGATTATTTTTTATTATTACTGTAAATAAAGTAATAAAAGTAAATAGTGAAATAAAATATTTTTGATGAAATTGTAAATTTTTATCTGGCGCTTACATAAAGTTTAGGAGTTTAAGATGCAAAAATATATCATATCAATAGCATTTTATGAATATTTGTGTAAGTATTTATATTATTTGTAAAACTATTTGTATTTAATATTGAAGACTAATTAAGAAATACAAAACAAGAAAATTTCAAATAATTTCCATGTTACGTTTACAATATTTTTTCTTCTTTTTAATTTTCTCTATACTTATACAATGTAAGTTAAATAATTATGTTAAATATATATACGTATGAATATTGCACAATCTTATTAACTGTCTCAAAATTTTTAAATTGTTTTATTTGACATCAGGTAAAAAATTTATATATGAAATTTATATGAAATATGTCCATACATGTTTATACATCCTTTTTTCTTTTGTAAAATTACTTTTTAATATAATAGAAATAATAATAGTAATGTGTATGGACATATTTCATATATAATTATATATGTTTATGAATATTTTTGCGTGTATGTTTATACAATTTATACAGATTCATGCATGAAAAATTTTTTGCCGGACAGCTGTTCATTCTTTTCCATTTAAATTATATATTTATTTAAATATTTAATTTAGTGATTATAGTAAATATTTAGTTATTATAGAAACTGTCAAGTCCATTTTTTATTATTTTTTATATGTATATGTTTATATTAGGTCTGTTCTTTATTCCTGCACTCTGGTGTACAACTGAACTGGTGATGTAAGTTGAAGTGAAATAAATGTATAATTGTTTCGCTTCAATTTATCATATTATGTGCAATGAGTATAGAAATAAACGACAGATCTATTATTATGCTTTATTTAAAATAAAATATGTATTGAACAGGAGAAAAAAATAGCTGCATTCAGCAGAGAAAACAACTTTGCAATTGTTGTAAAATTCTTGAATATAATTGGTTTATACATTTAGATTCAATAAGGAATTAAGGGCAAGACCAACCATTAAAGAATTTTACAACAGTGGCAAAGCTGCTTTCTCTGTTGAAAGCAGCCAATATATAAAAGTATAAAAAGTTCAATGACAGAGAAAACAAATCTAAAAGTGCAAAATATTGTAAATTGAGAACAAATCTAAAAGTGCAAAATATTGTAATAATATCTGCTGATTTATTATGTCTTTAATCATTCTTTCTATCGTCCAATTAATTATTTTAGTATTTAGTAAAGTAGAAAATATGAAATAATGCAACTATAAAGAACAAATCTATTAGATCCTATTTATTTTCCTATTTATTCGCAAATGTTTTATTCTTTCTGTATCATGTTTCTTTAAAAAAAAAAAAAAACACTCAGAGAAGAGAGAGATGTAATTTAAGAAGCACTTAATGCCCTGACGCGTCCCCTAATAATTCTGGCACACCAACACGATATTTGTTGCGGCGATATCCAATGAAAGTATATCTTTAGAATGAAAACATCGATAAAGCTGTACACTCATATCGCATATTGCGACGAACATCGTGCTGGTGTGCTGGAGGCATAAGGAAGAGAATAGATATGATCGATATTATCACATATTGGCTGCATTCAGCAGAACGTTTATTTTGCAACTGTTGGAAATTTTCTTCGCGCTGATTGGGTTATGCTTTTAAATCAAGAGGAATCAATCCTATCTCAGCAGACAATCATAAAACAGTTGCAAAATTGTTGTGTTCTGTTGAATGCAGCCATTGATACGCATATATTTACGAATTGAGAAGATAAGACTGAGGATGAGCGAGTTATGCACAGTGTTATTAAAATAATGATCGATGTTCGCAAATGACTTCTTCTCTCTGAGTTTAATGTATTCGGACAACGTCGAATTCATATTGGTCGCATGTGATTCCACGTGTTCCGCGATAACAAAGTGATACGTAGCCGCTTGTATATACATAGTGAAGGATCATCGGAGATACGATGATGTCTCTTTGACTTTCGATGAACTACGAAGACCGCCTTTCGCTCGCTCGTCGGAATAATTCGGAATAAGTCGTTGGTGAGTGACACAACGAGATAACCTCCAAGTACATGTGACATCTCGCGTAGAGCATATTTATAACTTGAGCAAGAGAGAAGGAAGAAAAAATCAGGATAAATTTAATTTTGTGAAGAAAATAAATCGAATGATTTAAGACAGAAGAAATAGAATAACTATTTAGCACTGTATAACGTCAAAAAGTTGAAGATGCTATTATTCTATCATCCGATGTGAATTTAGAAAAAAGACATTTCATGTGGTGTTTGTGATATTCAAATTGTTTCTCGTGATGATGCTTGATACGAAAGAAACATGAAATAGAGAGGCGTTATTATATCTATTAATATCTGCTGATTTTTTATATTCTTTCTTGGTTCTTCTTTAACAGAATATCTAGTTGAAAAGCTGCAACAATTTTTAATTAGTAAGTCAGTTTTCTTTTTAGTTTAATTTTTTATAGGAGTTAATTTTTTTTTCCAATATAAAAAGAAAAAGAGAAAAGAATGCAAGAAGTTTAGCTAAAAAAAAATGATCACAAGATCAAATGTATGATTTTATAATTCGCTAATTTTATTGATAAGTTAGATTATTGCTTTATGATTCATACTTATTTTTTACAGATTCTTTTGAAATATATATCCAATAATGCTGCGTCGGTTGCGTATTAAAGCTTTAGCTGCTGTGCCAGTTCGAAAAAAATCTACGCAGAATTCAGCGGATTCTACTGAAACTGATAATGATGTTGATAAGGAAAAGAATGAAGAAAATATATCTAATATCAACGAGATAGAGCAAGAAATTACCAAAGATATTATACAAGTAAAAGAACAGAAAGAGAAAGATGTGATTAAGACTGATACATTCGAACAAAAAGAACGAAAAGAAAAAGATATATCCACTATTGATATATCAGAACAAGAAAAACTGAAAGAGAAAGATATATCTTGTATTGATATACTAGAACAAAAAGCTGCCAAAGATATTGCAAAGGTCGAAGAGGAAACTAAGAAGAAACAAGACAAAGTCAATTTAAGAGAATCAGTTATAATTAAACTAGATTCTCAAGAATTATGTTCTTCAATTAAATCATATTCTCAAGAGTTACATGCTCAGGCAAAGCCAAATTCTCAAAAATTTCCATCTCCACTAAAATCAGATTCTCAAGAGTTATATGCTCAGGCAAAGCTAAACTCTCAAAAATCTTCATCTCCACTAAAACCAGACTTTCAAGAGTTACATGCTCAAACAAAATTAAATTCTCAAGAATTACATGCTCAGACAAAGCCAAACTCTCAAGAGTTACATGTTCAGACAAAGCCAAACTCTCAAGAGTTACATGTTCAGGCAAAGTCAAACTCTCAAGAATCTCCATCTACTGGATTCAAAGTTACTGATCAATCAATTCAAAAAAATATTCCGCCATCAGATGTGTCTACAGTAACAGATATTGGTAAGATAAAAAAAATTTAAATTGGGAGACACATGCAACTATTTTATATTTTGATTACTATCAATATATCTATAATAATATCATCTTTAAGATTCTATAAACAATATAATTTCTT
>Ga0157363_1000916_pt1 | contig 23550 bp, 10 predicted proteins | sample AttsexASBM1_FD_111477 | JGI IMG/M metagenome (GOLD analysis project Ga0157363, IMG submission 111477) | Fungus gardens microbial communities from leaf cutter ant in Ribeirão Preto, State of São Paulo, Brazil - Atta sexdens ASBM1 | ecosystem: Host-associated > Fungi > Mycelium > Unclassified ... | reverse complement strand
CCGTCCGAGGCCAAAAGGTCGTCCCATAGACCCTAAACCTGCACAGCGTCCCATCAAGATTTAAGCTGAGCTTATGATCACAGTACTCGTATAATTTTTCATTGCACCACAAGCATCTATGCTATGTCTCATTTCTTGTTACAATATCTATGCTCTCCTCACTGGCATTCTTGCGACGATCTAGTTTCATTGATGAACTCTCGAGGGCATTGGATGCCTTGTATTTTTTGCGACCGTTCACGATCTTGATGATTTCTCCGTCCTTGTGCCTTTCCCTTTCGGGGCCCTGATTCTGCTGCCTTTGTTAGAATGTAATCAGTTGATGGCATTCCATTACTTGTTGTGTTCATAGATCTTACCAGTCCTCACATATAGTCTGATTGTCCTCCGATAGACCATGTTTCTAAGAAATGGTCTCAAAGCAGGCTCTCAAGGCGGCGATGTGTAGTGCCTCTTATTTTGAAACAGAGATGAATCTATGAGTGGTGGATGTGCTAGAGTAATACAAGTGGGATGACTACTTCTGTTGTCTGATGATACCGAATGACTAGGGGCAGGTTTCAAGCCTAATGCGACAGTTTGCAGTATTTCTGTAGGAAAGGACAATATGAGACTGAATTACTTAATGTTTACACAAGACTTCAATGATTATTGGGAGGAACAAAAACAGCAAGCATGGCACAGTGTGCAGCTACTTACCAATATAATATAGTAATCCTGTTTGTAGAGAACTGGTGAATGTAACCTTAAACTAGTTAATAACAGTGTATCTACTAGGGTTTATATATCATATATAATTCTAATAATAGATAACACTGAAGCAACTTATTGCAAATGCTGTGTATTTGTTACATAGTGATCTAAACATATTCATCTTCCATCACAGATAATGCTCAACATATCTCCACTCTACACATTCTTCTCTATTGTAGATATCTGTCTTCCATCATAGATATTGCACAACTCTTTTCCACCCCACACATTCTTCTCTGGTATAAATCAGTAGTCTCTGTTCCAAATATTGATCACTCCATAACTTGCTTATTCTGGACTTCTGAGATGCTCTATTGGATCTCAGATAATGAGGTGTGAACTGTGTCTAACAATACTAATCAAGTGGAACAGTTCTGAAGTAAGCAGTGAATGATAATGATCAGGTGGCTAGAAACTTTGATAGAAATATCTAGAAGAATACCTAGAATGGCAGGGAGTATGGAATGGCAATTATGGGCTCAGTGGTTGTAAACAGAGCCTAGAGCAGTATTCTACAGGCTTATAGTGGGACTTTTGTAGGTTGCTAAATGCTATAGGCTTTCTATGATGTTCAGATTGGGTTGTGAACACTGTAAACTTGCTGCAGGGGTCTAAGCTAGTTACAAAAAAGGATTGGGTTCTCTTACAGTGTCCAAGTCCATAACCAAATCTATCATACTATTATATACTGTCAGGAATGAAAAGCATGGACTTAGTTTTTTTCATTTTCTCTCTTATTTTATTTTATTTTATTCTCTTTTCTTTTTGATTTACTTTCATATTTTTCTATTTATAGAACATATGGTTAGGGTTAGTCATGTGACATGGGAAGAAGGGTGTAGAAGGTGCTAGAAGAATGATGTCATACAACGTGCACAATGCATGTTGGCCTTGAGGTACACACATGGCAGTTTAGGGTAGGCTAGGAGTACATAGCACAGACCATGTGCCTTTAGTATAAAAGGTAGACAATCCTGTAAAGAGTTCTCTATTGAGTTCTCTTGTGTCAACCCTAATACAAGGTTCTTTCTCTTGATCAACTCTAAGGTCTTAAGTTTGTAACATATACCATCTAATATCCACACATTTGCCACTCTCTTCTAGTGCAGATCATACTCCATTCCAATTACCCATCAACCTGAGGACCAAATCCTATATTCTCATTAATCTCATGGAGTTCTGAGTGACAATCCCTATAGTAACTGATGACCCAGAGTAGGCATAGCAAGAGAGTATTATTGGATTAGCACTTCTATTTAAACCCTTTCAAACATCAATATCTGAGAAATACAATTATATGACAAACAGGCTAGATGCAATATTATCCATTGAAGCCAAGGTCAATCATCTGTGTAGCACTAACTTTCAGTCTCTCAGATTTATGGACTAGTTGGTGTAGAGGCTACTTAGCATTGCTTGAGTAGTCCCAGAATTTGATTCAATGGTTAAGGCTATAAGAAAAGAACAATCTAAGTACAAAGCAGACAGCTAAGAAATGAGCTTGTCCAGAATGTACAGAGAGGTTCACTACCTTTCTAGTAGAACCTAGAGAGTCAGTGATAAGGATAGTGTATTCAATATCTATACTAGTAGCCTTGACAATGCCTAGTCTTATGGCAAATAGCTTAGTATCAGGAGCAGTTGTCTGACCAGCTAGAGCTTTAGAAAATGACATGCTACAATCCTAAGCTTAGCTCAGGTTGCAACTAAGGCAAAGACTTGAGAAAAGATGAAGGAGATGATCAATTAGTAAAGTGTAAGGATACAGGACTATAACTATAACTATGTATACCTAATGACCATGAGGAACAGGTTAGGTGTTCTTGAGGAAACAATGAGAGAAGAATGGGAAAACATAAGAAGACCTTCACTACTGCATAAGGTGTTAATTTATACTACATGAGGAAGATCCAAGACACAGTTAATTATGAGTCAAGTATGAAATAAACCCCAACATATGTCCAACATAAGATAAATATCTGTAGAACATGAGGTATAGATCATAGTGATCATAATATGATATCTGTTGTCTTAGTCTCCAGAAATGCATAGCAGAAACAGCCTGCATGTTTCTTGGAGGTGTAGCACTTGTATCAGTAACAACAATGAGAGTGGAGGAAGAGGAAGAAGCCTCAAGATACAGATGGTCAAGAGACTCCAGGTAGGATTTGCAACCACTAAGACTTAAGTAATCACAAGGATAGAAGAAGATACAATTAGGAAAGTTGTCAAACAACCTATAACCTGGGATAGCCTCAACATCAAAGGAATTAAAGTATCAGAGTTGAAAATAGTAGATTTTATTTTATTTTCCTTTCTTATTTTCATTTTTTTCTCACTTATTTTCTTATTTTGGACTTAGGATTAGAGTTATAGTATGATGTCATACAACTGTCACTTGATTATATGATATATAAAAGTTGCAACACCAAGCCAAAAGTCTGTGGTTCTCTACTTTGTATGGACTATCACACTTCTAATATTTAGTATCTTGAGCATAACAGATATATATTGGGTGTTGTTAAGACAAAAGTGTACTCATATACTAAGTGATATAAGAGAATTCAATAGAGTTTCTACTACAAAGTAGTCTACTTTATATATCTCTAACCTACCATAAAGCTATGACTAAGTTCTTCTAGCTATTGAAGGAAATAAGAAAATTAAACCATAAGAAAAAAGAAATCATAAAAGACTAGAAAAATAGAAAATGACTAAGTCCACTTAGAAAATTTCTGATAGGTGTCTCTAGTACCAGCAATTATGGTACTGAGCAACTCCAGAGTATATAGTAGTCTCTTGAACTGTAGCAGTATATTGCTGAAAGTTAAATGAGCAATTAATAAGAGTCTTGTTCTTAGAGCCTCTCTGGGAGTCCCAAATGTCAATTCAGATCACTGATATATCAGAGCTAGAAGGTGTCTTCATAATACTAGAAATAGATGTTAATGTGACACTCTCAAAGAGAGGAGAGCTAAAAAGAGCTGCTGCCACCTAAGCAGGAGTAATAGGCAAAGAAGTGTTAGAGTCCCAATAGAATATGGCTAAAACCTTTAAAAATGATTTAGACTAAGGCAAGTGAGACTCTACCTCAATAGTCTCACTGAGACCAGTAATTTTCTTTAGCTACTGCTTTATTACTTCCAACTCTGTTGCTTTAGTAGCAGAGTTGGTAGACATGAACACACTATTCCATGTCTTGCTAACAGACTCTACTATGAGTAGAGCATGCCTCAACCAAGCTCTTGTTACAGGACTTAACTGCAGAAATAGCATTGGCCACAATGATCTCTGTAGTAGAAGAATTAAGTAGGATTAGGACCTGCTATCTGATAGGCTCATGGATTGTTATTTTAAGCACTTTGAGATGCTGGGATAACTGGCACTTTCTTGAGAAGTACCTGCACTTCCTAAGCTAGCCTAGTATATAGAAATGATTGTAGCTTGAGAAAGGTTAGGAAATACCTTCTTAAGCATAGAGAGTTCTTATAAAATGAGACAGGAGCAAACCTTGGAGCTTGCTGAGTAATGTTGGCTTTTGCATCCTGAGTAAATGATTTGACCTTGGGCTTAGGTTTGGAGGCTAAGAAAACAGAAAGAGGTGCTATCTGAAACTTAATTGTCTTAGGGATTATCATAACTAAACTAAATATTATAGCTGAACTAGGATGAGTTATCACTGATTTTGAGGCTAGATGAGTTTTTACAGCTTTGGAGAGAGGAAAGCCTATAAAATGAGTGATGTATTGCTTCTAAAGTCAGAGGAAGATATGGAATGAAGAGAAGAAATTTGTCTTTTCTCTTGCACTTTTTGTTAGTGACCAGAGTGAAAGCAACTTCTTCAGCCTCTGGTATATCAACAGCCATCTCAATATCAGGAGAAGGTGTTAGAATGAGATCAGGACCATAAATAGCTTCTATAATAGTAGAAACATTAGGTTGAGGTAAGACTTTAAAGTGATCCCACCCAGCTTCAGAAATCACCTAGAGTAGATTCTATAAAGTATGTAAGATGCTTAAGGAATAAAGAGAGCATCTTAGTATCAGTCTTAATGTGCCTAGAATAATTAGACAGTAACAGCATATAGTAGTTACTATTCCACAGCTCAGTATCATGAGCAATGTTACCATTTCTCAATTGGGAGAATAACTTAGCTGATCCATGAATCATGTTGAATGGTCCAAGCATAGGGGCTTAGAGTCTTTGAATGCTTTTTGGAACAATTTCTGCTCTAGAAACCAAGTTTTTGCTCTTCCCAGAAAACACCTAGTTATCCTAGCTCATAGTAGATGTCTTCTCTTTGGAAATTAAGGTAGGAAAAGTAGCAGGGAGCTTGAGAGAAGGCACTTTCTTGAAGAAGAGTTTGTCTGTAGTCACCCTTAGTAAAGTTTAGGACTTCTCTTGTGGGGAACACTATTGAAAATATAGGAAGTGTTCAGTAGGGAGCTAATCTCCATCTACTAATCTTTTTGTACTATTATGTCCAGTGGCCTCTCTTTGTAAGAGACCTTTCTATTTGGCCTACAAACTAGTTTATTTAATAGCTGATAGTAAGCTGAACCTTTAACCAACAACCTTTCTATCATGGATTTATTTAGGGCTAATACTGACTTAATGGCTAGAGTCTATCAAGTAGATTAGTATTATTATGACTTAAGACCTTGTGTAAGGGCAAAAGACAACTTTTGTACTGAGTAACACAAAAGAATACTGGAGATCAAGTTCAACTTGAATATTTGATTATCAGACTAGTAAATTATAGTGTAACTACTAATCTTATACACAAGTATAATATTAGAAGTGAGAATGTTAGACTTAACTATTTTTATCTTTTTATATTTATTTATTTTATTTTTGGAACTTCAAGTTAGAGTTAGTATGACATCATATGTCACTGTCACAGAATGTCACATGATATTGTTCAGTGTTACATAGTCACACAATTATGTGTTATGGTCACATGATTATGTATTACATAGAACATTAAAGAAGGTTCTAGAACAATGTCATCTTTCTACATATCTCTTTAGAGTAGGCTAGGTTAGTATAGCACAAACCATTAGCCAAGTGTATACAAGGTAGACACTTTGTAACTGGAACTTTATAATGAAACTTGGTAAAAGATTTTAAGAAATATTACAATATATTTGATATATATTGATCTTATGGATAACATATAACCTTTAGGGTAGATTAATAGTACTGTAGCACAGACTAGTAGCCTAGCATATATAAGGTAGATAAGTTTGTACTAGAAACTTTATTGAGTTCTCTTGTGTTAATATAAGGTTCTTCTTATTGACCCACTCTAAGGTCTTTGAGTTATAACATATAATAGAAAGAAGAAACTTGGGGGTTTCAGTATACAGCTCCAAGTAGAGATTTCAGTGGTGAAATACTAAAAGGGATTGAATAGAGGAATTAAGAAAACTCCACTATAGAAGTCCAAGTTGAAAAGGAGTACTGCTACCATGGAAGATAGAATACTTGTAGAGATTAGGCTTGATTACATTACTGCTATAGAAGTGTATTATAAGGATAAGTGTTACAACTTTTAGCTTGGCTCAGGTTACAACTTAGGCAAAGACTTGAGTAAGGAGTAGGGGGATAATCAATTAGTAAAACATAAAGATACAAGATGGTATTTACAAGGAAACAACACCTACTATATGAGACACTGACTAAGATAACTATGGTGCAGCCAATCATTATCATGAAGAACTAACCCTCAACTCTATAGAACATGCTTCAACCACATTGTGAATATAAGGAATTGATCATGACAATAAGGCTGTTATAGAAGACAGACTTTTGTTAGGGTTTAGAATGAGGTATCACTATTGTGGAGAACAGGCTTTAAAATGAGTATACTTAGCATATAACATCAAACTAGTTTTAAACTATGCTATTAAGGTAGGTTATTTGTAAGTCAACTAAGAACTTTAGCAAACAGGTCTATTGACTGGTATAGTTGTAATCTCTATGATCTCAGATTGACAAAAGATAAGAGTACTGGTCTGAATAGTAGAGATATCTTCCCAATTTGGATTATAATTAGCCAAGACAATACTATATTATAGGGGTGTTAGTAGTGAAATACTAATAGAATATAAAAGAGCTAGATAGTGTGATCAGAATAGAGTTCCCAATTGTAGACTTAGTTGTTTTGAGCAACAAGAGAGTTTGAACATAAGAATAGCAAAATTTTTACTCAGAGATTCCCAATGCAGAGATTGTAGACAATCAGTAAAAGAAGGCTATGAGGACAGATGAGCAGAAAATAGAAACTAAAAATTACAAATGGAAACTACATAAGACAAGATATAATAGTAGTTATCAGAAAGTCTGATAATGCTTGGAAGAGGAAACCATCCATGGGAAAATTGTAAAAGACATTGGAAGGGTATAGGAACATGATCCAATACATGTGGATGCAAATTCTAGATGACCTTGGCTTCAGCAGATACACTGTACCTCTATATGTCATGATAGTCATATTTAGCAAGGAAATTATAATAGGAAGCAGATCATGGAGGAAATCAAACTTCCAAGCATGGAAACTCAGAACAATATACTATATTAGTTGATTTTCAAGCTAAGAAACTATAGAGTATTTACATATCTTAAATACTGGTACTAAGACTATTTAAGAATTAGAGGAGACAGATAACCACTCTGGATACACTAAAGTTCTTGGAAATCAGGTCCAGAGTTCCATGAAGATTATGAGAAGCCATACAATTAGTAATAGTATGATTGAATATAAAAAGGAATCAGGTTGATCTATACTGGAAGTAGTATACAGACTAGAAAAAAGATATATACTTCCACAGATGTTTTGGACAGAGCAGAGCTTAGGTAATCATTATCTGTAATCAAGTCAGATAGGTTAGATGTGTTCAAATAGGTATATAACAATAATACTGTTAAGTGTTAGAAGGGACAGAATGCATAGCAGTATGGTACAGTGTGAACAACTAGTAACTACTTACCTATAGTGAATATTATAATAAAGAGCTGGTAAAATACAAGTGACAATAGAAGATGAGTAGTATTGGTGGTAGTTTAACTTAAATGAAAATTTTATATCAACTATCTAATTAGTACTACTAATTATATGCTTAGTAAGCAAGATGCTTTACAACACTCTCCTTTGCTTAAGACATTAGCTGTTAAGTAATAGAAGTAGAAGTGGATGAGCTTAAAGTATTTTTAAGCCAAGAGATGGACAAAAATAACTAAATAAGACTTGACCAAGGCTTTTGGTTAGAATATCAGTGGGATTATTTTTCCCATCAATATGATATGGTTTAACTTGTTTGTCCTTAATTAGATCTCTTATATAGTAATAGTGAATATCAATATATTTGGAGTACTTTTCTTATATAATATTAGACCCTTAGAAAAGTAAGCTAAGGTTATCACTATAGATATAGGGGTTATAACATTAAAACTAACCTCATTGAGGAGGTTTCTTGTTCAGACAAGCTAACAGCCACAATCAGAAAGGGTCATGTATTTAGCCTCAGTTAAAGATAGAGCTACTGTTTTTTGCTAGCAGCTCATCCAAGATATTACTCTAAAGCTATAAGATTAAAGTAACTGGTTATGGATTTATATAATTCTGGATCTTGTGCCCAGTCTGAATCAGAGTATGCCACAACAGAGTTATTGCTAAGTCTATTATAAACTATCCAAGTATTAAACAAATACCTATAAAGATATAATCCTGCTTGATAATGCTTATTTGAAGGATTTGCAATCTGTTAGGCAAGTTTGACTACAGCAAATCCTATGTCAGGATATGAGCTAATCATTAGATATATCAGAGATCCAATCAGTTGTTGGTACTTTTAACAGAAACTAGGATTGTACTACTTATCATTGTGTTTGAACACATAGCCCAATAGTAGTAGAGTACTTGTTAGGTTAGTTGTTATATTGAAGTGTACTAAAACTTTGTTCAAGTACTCAGATTAGTCTATAAAGTTCTTTTGATCCTTGCAATTATAACTTATATACATCCCAAGAAACTCTTTGGTTTCTCCAAGGTTATGACATTCCTATTTTGCTATAAATTTTTGCTTCAACTCTAAGAGGAGTAGGGAATTTTTTGAACCCATAAAGCAAATATCATTAACATAGGTGATTGCTATAATAAGCTCTCTAGTCTCTTCATCAATGAAGTAATACACACCAGTATTAGAAGTAAGCATACTATAGTTCAAAGAGGAAAATAATTGTGTAATATTAAATGCTACTATAGTAGTTTTGAAATGTATATTGCTTAAACCCTAGAGCTAATATTGACTTAGTCATAGTCTGCCACCAAGATAAGCTAGTTAGCTTAAGACTATATAATGATTTGTAGAGTTATTATATTTTCTTTTCTTTGCCAGATAGCCTGAAATATTCAGGCTGCTCCATATAGATTTTTTTATCCAGATCACTATATAGGTAGGCAGTTTTTACATCAACACTATGGATATCCTAATATTCAAGGGCAGCAACAGTTAGAAATAGGCATGCTGTCTTATAGCAGACAACTAGAGAAAATAATTTATCAAAGTCAATTTCTTCAACTCAAGAAAATTCTTTTACAACAAGTCAAGATTTGTAATGATCATCAGACTTAATGTTGAACACCCAGTGATTCTCTTAATCAATTTTTGTCTCTTAGAGAGGTCCACAACTTCATAGACATTTCTGTTTTTAAGCAATTTTAGCTTTTCAATACAGGACTCAAGCTACTTCTTCTGAATGTTAGCTGGCATTTTAGCAACATCTCCAAGGTTTTTGGGAATTGGGCAAGACTCTGCTGTATATTGTGTTAAGAAAAAGTGAATTCTCTCTACTTCTCTTTCTCTTGCAAGATATGCCAAGTAGCTAGTGATAGTTAGCTTAGCTAATTCACTTGCAGAGAATAAAGTACCTATTATATCCCATTATTATCAACAATAATTGGGTATTCACCTTTCCACTAGATATTATATGGGATTTCATTTATCTCAACAATATTATTGAATGAGTTATATGGGTAATCAACTCTATTTATCCTTACTATCCTGGGTAGTAGATTATCAGAAAATTGTTATGTATTCTGATGAATCTTTTGTAACTCCTAACAAGCATTTTCATGTATATCACATTCTATATTGAGATTGGAAAACTTTTCTCTTGGCTGTCATAGAGGATTCTGTAGGATATTAGTAGAACATCTTCATTCTCCATAGATATTTTCTTTTTTAAAGGGTATCTGAGTTTGATGCTTGGATCTCCTCAATTCAGGACTCTCTTGCAGTATCTGCAGAGCAGGTCATAAAAAATTACAACTTAAGCCAAAAAGTTGGACAAAAGAGGAATCTTGTATTAGGGTTAATACAAGAGAACTCAATAATGTTCCAAGTACAAAGTGTCTACCTTATATACACTTGGCTAATGGTCTATGCTACACTAAACCTAGCCTACCCTTTAGGGTATGTAATATAGCATCATTTTTCTAGAACTTTCTATATTCTTCTGTGTAATGTATGACTTATGTGACCATGACTGTGATATGTGACATTATGATAGTTTATGATAGTTATGTGTGATGTCACTCTAATCCCTAACCCTTTGTCCAAAAATAAGAAAATAGAAAAGAAAATAGAAAAGAGAAAATAAATAAAGTTTACTGTCTTTAATTCTGACATAAAGGTTGTTGAGGGCTGAGTGGTTGCATCTCAACATCAGAGTCAACATCATCATCCTTTTCAATCTCTATTATGGGCTTTTTAAACTCTAAGATAGATGAGGTAGATAGAGACTTGTAAAAAAGAGAGAGTGAAGAAAAACAAGTAAGAGGATTGTTTTGAATGGGGGAAATGAGTATGTGTGGAATGAATACTGGAGCAGGTCTATCTTTTCTAGAAAGGCCAGGCACTGACAACTCTATCTCTGAACTTATTTTGTTCAATAACTTATCATATAATTTATGCTCTTTCAAATAAGAGTCAGTGCATTTAAAAAAAGTTGCTCATTAAAGATAATATGTATGGAGTGGAAAATAATATTTACTTGTATATAGCATATAAAGCAATAACCATTGTTCTCATACCCAATGAATATCATTAATTCAGAACACAGCACAAGTTTATTGGTATAAACTTTACTGGAGAGAAACACATAGGTTCTACAGCTAAAGACACAGAAGTGCAACTTTTTAGATTTATTATCCAAGAAGATCTCCTAAGGTGTTTTCCATTTGAGATGCCTAATAGGTATACAATTGTATACATGAGCTACAGCTGCAATTACAAACTTCTACTAGGAATCTAGTAGACATGCTTCAAGTTGTATTGACTGTACCTTTTCAAGCAAGGTGCAGTTCAATCATTTAGCATGACAATTCTGTTGGTGTACATATAGAGTACTAGTGTTATGAATAATCTCTTGCTCTCTTAGAAAGAACTGTAATTCTAATATTACATATTCTCTTCTATTATCAGTGTGCAACCTCTTCATATTTTGGGAAGTAGTATTTGACCATATTTGTAAAATTGACTTAATCACTTCTGTAGCTTCGGACTTTTTGTGTAGAAAAGTAATATTGCAATAGAAGGAATAGTCATCAAGGAATATGATTACCTACTTGTACTTTGAATAAGACAAGGTAGAGAGCTCAAGGAGATCTGAGTGAATCAATTCTAGAAGCTCACCAGAGTGAACTGGGTTCTCAGGAAAACTGTGTTGGTATATTTTTTTTAAGAATGCAACTATAGCAGACATATTTTTGTGTTGGGAAATGGATCTTCTTTGTATCTTTAACATTGTGAAGAACATAACCTATGACTTCATCAGAGGTATGTCCAAAATAATAATACAAAGTCTAGGTATATTGTTGCAAAACTTATAGAATTGGAAATATTATACTTGAGAATGTGAGTTCTCACAATCTAGATATTGCTCCAAAGGTTAGGAGTAGCCAATAGAACAGCATTACCATGAAAAGTAGAATTATTTTTATTGCCTTTTACTCTTAGTCTAGACTAAAGAATTTGTCTAGTAGAAAAAAGTACATATTACAAAATGAACTACTCACTTGTTTGTGATATTTGAACATTGGGTACACTCTCAGAGGTTGAGGAGTGATTCAGAAGTTTGATAATGATAAAAACATAATGAAGATCAATACAGATGTCAATGATAAAAAGATGAAAATTGATATTGTTAAGTCTAAGGTCTAATTCTCAGATATAGAAGTATTTATACAAAATAGTGATGGTCTGTATACAAGCTATTTTTATCACATGATCAAAACTCATACCTTGTGGGGCTGTTATCTGTCATAGCAGATATCAGGCTAATTTTAAAAGATAACTAATTATATCACTATATTAATATGTTTTTATCTCTATGAATACTGATCTCCATATGATATATAATATATCATTAGAAACTAATTGATGAGCACTTTCCAATGCAAGTTTGATTATGAGAATTCATTTAGTTGTTTCTGAGATAATAGCTAATAAAACTTATAGTTACTGATAGTCTGATATCTCAGTAATCTGTTGTCACTTTTGTACATTCTATATATGTGCAAATGGCCCTTATTTGGGGCCTTCCAGTGCAACTTAGTTTGTGAGAATTAGTCTACTGGTTGCAGAGATATGAGTTGAATAAAGTTTGTGACAACATATTTGTATATTAGGGTGTCACATACTATCCAAGCACATCTGGCACATCTGGCTACATCATGGATAAGAATTACATAAGCTTCACTCTACCCAAAACATCTGTAGAAGTGGATATTCTCCTCCTAGTTTACATACTACTTTTAGTATAGATCAACTTAGTTTTTTTTCATGTTGAATCACTCCATTACTTGTTAGGAACAGACCAGCCACTGAACCAGGTATGCTAAAAGTGCACAATGTCAAGCTTAGCTTTGACATCTGGCTGGTACTATACATATACTTCATACTGTACTCCTGACAGTATTCCCCTTTCAAGGCATATGGTCTCTATATAGAAGTTATATGAATAGCTGTATGCAAGGATTATGCCACATGTCATGGTCTCAGAGCCTTGACAGTCTTATGAGGTTTCTAAAGGACCTAGTAAACTCTGCTTCACAGAGTATTCAGTTTAATGGAAATGTACAGCTAAGCAACTGGTACCATCCCTAGTGACACTCCTAGCCATGTCATGCTTCCATGCTAAGGACTATCCATTTAAAGGGAATGGTTTTACTGGGAGTCAAACTGCCAACTGCTTGGAAGCTTGACATTATGTTAGGAACAAACCAGCTACTGAACCAGTTATGCTAAAAGTGCATAATGTCAAGCTTGACTTTGATATCTGGCTGGTATTATATATGTACTTCATACTGTACTCCTGACATTACTGATCACATGGCTCCTTATGATGTCCATGAAACTGAAGACTTGATTTATGAGGACTTTAGTATACCAAGAGTAGTTATCTGTCTCCTTTAATCCTTGGATAAACTTAATACTAGTATTTAAGATAAGTAAATACTCTATAATTCCTTAACTTGAAAATCACCTAGTGTAGTGCACTTTTCTGAGTGCCCATGCTTGGAAGTTCGACTTTCCAAATGATTTTCTTCCTATCATAACTTCCTTTCAAATTATGACCATCATAACAAGCAGAGGTATAGTATATCTGCTGAAGCTAAGATCATTCTGGAATCATATTCACATATGTTAAATAATGTTTCCACACTCTTCTGACGTCTTCCACAAATTTTCTCATGAATGGTTTCTTCTTCTAGGCATATTCCATACCTAACATAGAAACATAATATACTGACTACAGTTTTGATATAGCAACTTTAGTAGTTTTTTTCTGTTATATACCATTCATTATCTATGTATTCTCCACTTTTCAAGCATAGATCACACTCTATGTCAATCACCCATCAACCCAAGAAACAGATCCTGCATCTTTCATTAATTTTATGAAGTTCCAAATGACATCCTCTACAGTATCTGATAACCAAGAGTATACACAGTGGTAGATTATTATTAGGTTGCCAGTTTCATATTTAAGAACATAGTCTACAGTATACCATTTTCCTTAGTCTGATTATCAACTTGAATTGTGCCATACTCACACTTCTATCTAAACTTCTACTATTCAAAATCCTGACCACATGATATATAGGCTAGGTACAATGACATCTGTTAAAGCCAAGATCAACTCATTCATATAGCACTTTGTCTGCATCTGCCCAAAAGCCCATTTCCATCATGATTTTCATCTGAACTCTATCTTCTATGCTATTATTGTGGATAAAATCAGTGAGTATGAATCAGATCTAATACTTTCTCAGGATCAAACATTTCATGTTCAATCAGAACAGTGCTAGAAGCAACTATAAATAGTAGTATTTTTGAGTTTGCAGTCTCAACTTGACCATAATTACCCAAAGTCATATTAACAAAGTCAAACTCAAAAAGAGTAAAGTGGGCAGAAGTACCAGAATCCAAGAACTATACATCTTCATAAAAGCTACCATGAGATGCTTTTCTACTCTTATATAGGAAACATAGTACTTTCTCACATTTGGAGAGATTCACAGCAATAGGTAAGTTAGGCAAAACAAATCTTCTTTGACTTGAGGCCATATATACATAATTAATTTCCTTTGAGACTACAAAGTTCTCTATTATAGTTATTACATTGGTGTAGGTGATTACATTCCAACATAGTTTGCATAGATTGGATAGACTGAGTTAAGGAATTTAGTAAATTCTCAATCTATAAGGAAAGTGAGATATTGTGATTATTCTCATAGAGTCTCATGTAAGGAGAATCAGGCTTAGCAATCTGAGAAGCAAGGTCTTGATTACTGGAAATTTGAAATATAATTGTTCTCTGGTAGTTGGCAAAGACTAACATTAGGCTAGTGTCAAGTTCTGTCATATGCAAGTCCACCTGTCTGGAAACAACGTCCCTGCAGTGAAACCACTTCCGAACTATACAAGCCCGCCTTCCACGGCGGCCACCTTTCTCGCAACATGTCTCATGGCAGTGCTGCAACCCTCTGGATATTCCATCTTCCACGGCGGAGATACTCCTATTCAACTCAGTCTTCCATGACGGAGTTGCTCCTGTCAGTGTCTCAACACTGAAACCTCTGCTCGGGGTAATAGGGGTTTTACCACTGAAACCCTGAGCATCTCCTATAATATCAGTTTGTATATAAGACTAGTAGTTACACTGTAATTCACTAGTCTGATAATCGACGAAGATAACCTCTTATTGAACTTGATCTCCGGTGTTCAACGGCAACACACCAATCAGTACTCACTTCCACTCGGACTTTCTCTCCTTCATCTGAAGTTGCAGCCACGCGGCAGACAGACGGTGCAGCACATAAGCTGAAGCCAAGGTCGTTCCACAAGTCCACTCACCTCCAAGTCTATTCTGCGGACTTCCACTCCGGTATGAACCACGCCTGACAAGTTCACAAACAGTGGACTTAGTTTTTTCTCCATTTTAATTTTCATTTTAATTTTCATTTTGTTTTATTTTCTTATTTTTCTATTTTTAGAACATAAGGTTAGGGTTAGGTCACAAGATGTGGAGAACAAAGTAGAAGGACCTAGAACAAATGATGTCATACAACATAAACACCATATGTTGACCTCATGTCCTACACATGGTCATTTAGGGTAGGGTGCACAGTAGTGAGCATGGACCATGAGTAGTAGTATATAAGGTAGACTACTTTGTACTAGGAACTCTATCGAGTTCTCTTGTGTTACTCATATACAAGAGTTGTTCTTTTGTCCAACTCTAAGGATGTTGTAGCAACCACTCACTGGAACGGCACTCGTAGTTTGCTTACTTCAGCAAAGCTCTTAATAGGCTATCTAGTAGTGGGGATTTACAAGAGAACTCAACAAGGAGCTCTCACTGTATTGATCCTCTATATATATTACAGGCTCCTGGTCTATGCTACAACAATAATTACCTGCCCTTATGTCCATGCATTGTCCTCATGTCCTATTACTCATCCACATATGTTTTCATTAAGGCCACCATGCTTCCTACATGTGCCCTGACATCATACTCTTAATCTCTGCTGTATATGTGCACACCATGAGGAACTGTTGTCCCTTGACATCACTCCTAACCTTAACTTCTCTCTAGACTCTTCCCGATCCTTTTAGACCCTAAGTCTTTCCAGACCACTCTAGACTCTATCACATGACTTCCAGATCACGTGCCTATCTCCTATCTCTCTTCCATTGTAGACTAATAATTATAATACTTAACCCTAACCTTAGTCCAAGTCTGTCCACATTCTCATACTATAACAAAGAACCTGAGTTTATAACAGCTAGGTGTTTCTATAAGAGTCTATAAATGAGCTCAAAGAGCCTTAGTATTAGGCTGGCCATGTATTGACAAGTTATCTGGCAAAGTGGAATTAGGGAAAGCCAAGGTTTAGAAGTCTAGAAAGTTCCTCCTAGCTATCTGATTCACATCAGTAGTCTGAGAAAGTACTGAAGCATTCAGTATATTTTTAGTGGTGAGAGCAAGAGTTGATTTAATATAGATCTCCTAGAAGGGGTAGTCAGTAGAACTAGTAAGCTTGGGAAGAGTAGTGACAAAGTTGGCCATTACTATCAATGAATATAATTTCAGACAGGGTTGGTGTTTGAGAGAGTAGAGAAGAGGAAGCAGATAACTATAGCTTGCCCTCAGTAAATTACAGAGTATCTACTTGGTCTTAAATACTAAGTACTGTAGCCAGAAGTATAGCTAAGAAAATAGTAGAGTAGGGAATAGCTAAGAAAATACTATAAAATCAATCTCTAGGTAATATGACAATTCAGAGTTTAGATAATGAGTTACTAGGTAACAAAACACAGAAACTTGATTTACATATGAGTTGTGAATTAAAGTAGATAGTATCTAGGACTGGTGAGAGGTTTTACAAGCAGAAAAGCATCTCAGATGTCTCATAAGTAGGTTTATGATACTATTTAAGCCTAATCTCTATCTTTGTCTCATTGTGGATCAGCTCAATCAAATATCTTCTCATTTTGTGAAGTAGGTAGAGACATTAACTTTATTCAAAGTAGAGAGATCTTCAGTAGTTTTATACTATCTCCACTTAAGTATCCAATTGTTATAGACACTATCTAAGTATTTAAGAACTAGTAGATATACTGTAAATTTTCAGTCTGGTAATTAACTATTCTTGACATCAACTTTAGTGTCAACATTAATATGCTCAAATTTTTATCAGTACTCAATATCTCAAACTCTATTCTAATCATCTGAAATTACAACCAAGTATCAAGTATTAGTGCAGCACGCAAACTGGAGCCAAGATTATTCTTAAGGTTTACACTCTATATTTTTCAGATAAGTTTACATACTTAATTTGTACTTCATGTTTTTCCTCAGACTTTTGTCCAAGCACAAACCATGCCTGACACCATACTAGATCATGAATTCATTGTAGAAATAATAAAGAAAATAGCAGTAACATATGTAGTAGGCAACAAATTGTTAGAGGACTAATAAAATATTTATTCATAAGAACATGAATCTAAAAAAAGAAGTAATTTTACAAAATTGTCCACAATATATTACTTATAGACAAATGAGCAGAAAAAGCAGAAACTATGTCAAATATAGATCACACTTAAAGTAAAATATTTATCTAGAAAGTAATACAAATAATTTGTTAGAGTTGTAAACAATAGACTTGGTTTTTATTTATTTTCTCTCTTTTATTTTTCTTTTCTGTTTTTTCTTGTTTTTTCTTTTACTTTTACTTTTCTTTATTTTGAAGTTAGGTAAAGAGTGTGATGTGATGTGATGTGTGACAATAACACATGTCACTGTCATGGGTCACAATTATATAATATAAAGAAGAAAATAGAAGGTTTTGGAACAGATAATGTTGTATAGTATGGCAACAGTATGTTAGTCTTATAAAGTGCACATGGACTTTAGGATAGGTTAGTTATAGTGTATACATAGACCACACTCTGTAGTACATAAGATAGATTAGTTTGTACTTAGAACTCTATCAAGTTCTCTTGTGTTACTTAATACAAAAGTTGTCTTTTATCCTCACTCAAGGTCTTAAGTCATAACAATACTTGTATATAAGAACTAGTAGGTACATTGTATTCTCTAGTCTAGTAATCAACAAATACAATGAACATCATTTAACATTCAACTCTGATATTCTTTGACAATATACCTTTTTATCAGTATTTACTCTCTTTGGACTTTACTTCTCTTCTGAAGTTGCAACCTTATAGTAGACAAACAGCATGGCACATAAGCTAAAGCTAAGGTTGTTCTGCAAAGTCTGCAACTCTATACATCTTATATAAGTTTCCACATTCAGTACAAACCCCAAGTAAATCCCATATACTTTTGCTCTCTGTATTAGGATAACTAGGCAAAGTATGTAGGAGTACAGTAGAGTTTATAGCTCTAGGAAAATTCTAAGTAATATTGTCTACAATACTACATATACAACTTATCTCTAGGAAAATCCTAAGAGAACAGGATAAAGTTTTCTAGAGATAATAGCTATTTAAAGTACTTAGAAGTCCATTCTAATGAAGTATGACATCAACTAGAATATTTGGTAACCTAACTATAGGATAATGGAGATGTATAGTCAGAAATCTCAGTAAAACATTGTTAAGTGTTGAGAGCTCATTAACCATTAGCTGAATGAGGTGGGCTGATGGTTATGAGAGAATGAATGAGGGTTCAAGATGGTGTTGTAGGGTTAAGAGGGTCTGATAGTATTTTAGTAGGATATTAGTATATGAGTTGAGAGGTGAGGGGTCTACAGTGTTGGTTTAAACTTTAGTAGGTACTACCAACTTGAATTTAAGTAAACTAGAGAATCCCCTTACACTCTAGTATGAATAGTGTCTAACATAGATAATATATGGACTTGAGAATAGGATAGATTTATATGTGTATGGACTATAGTCTCTGGTATATAAGGTAGACTAGTTTGTATAAGAAACTCTATTGAGTTTTCTTATGTTACTAAATATAAGAGTTGTGCTTTTATTTAGTACTTACTATTTGAATTCATAATAACTAAAGAAGTACAGTATATCTACTGGTCTTAAATACTAGACTTTTCACTATTATGTTTACCCAAAAAGGCTCCTAAACCTCATATTCAAAGTATCACACTTCTCATGCCTCAAAATTTCCTAAACTTTATTTCAACATCTATGAAATTTAGTATAAATACTACTGAAACTTGTTCTCAAACTCTGCCACTTTATATAAAATTACTTAGTACTTTCTCTTACCATTAAGTAAACCTCAGTCTTTTGTTATATATTGATTTGAACATATCTGAAATATCTAACTTTCATTATTGAATAATAATTACTTGAGTTTCACTTTATCCAAAATATCTATAGAAGTAGAAGTCTTTCTTCTAATCTGTACATTCTTATATTCTTTGGACTTAACTAAGAGAGTATGTGGTATAATGTCACAAAGTATAAAGAAAGCATGACATATGTCACACAGGTATCACATAAGCTACAGTCATAGTTACACTTTAATGTAACTTGGTAGAATATTACAGAAACTACTAAAAGAACTTAGTTATAGCTTTAGAGTAGATTAAATATATATAGACTAACTACTAGAGGTATATAAAGTAGACTACTCTGTAATAGAAACTCTATAAAGTTCTCTTATATCACTTAATACATAAGTATATATTTGTCTTAACATTTGGTATTAGGGCAACTGAGCAAAGTTGTTAGACATGGTTCATATCTTGTTATCTGATGTCCAGTAAGGCATCTTGGAAGTCCAGAATTAAGTGATTATGTATTATCCAAGAATATAGAAGGTGGATTAGAATGATCTTTGGCTTCAGCTTATATGTTGTACTTCTACTAGTCATATAGATTGTATATTTTAGATCAGGACTTGGAAACTTAGAGGGTGGAGAACTACTAGGAGATGGTAAGATGTGTTGTTACTAACATCAGAAGAGGGATGCTAGTTTTGGTTGATTTTCAGGATAACTTCTATAGTATAAACTACCAGATTATATACTAGTTAGTATACCTAGGATTGTTACAAACTCAAGAGCTTAGAGTTGGTCAAGAATAAGAACCTTGTATTTAGGTAAATATAAGAGAACTCAATGGAGTTTCTAGTACAAACTTATCTACTTTATATACACTAGGCTACTAGTCTGTGCTACAGTATTATTAACCTACTCTAAAGGCCATATGTTATCTATAAGATCAATATATGTCAAATATGTTGTAGTAATATTATTTCTTTCTAGAATCTTTTACTATGTTCCATCATAACACATGATTATGTGACATTGTGACAGTGACAGCTTTTATGTGACACTGAGCCATATCATGTAACATCATGTTAATTATAACTCCAAGTTCTGAAATAAGAAATAAAATAAAAATTAAAAAATGAGAAAAAAATGTTAAGTTTATCATCTTCAGCTCTGATAAGGGTAGCTATCTGGAATGTAACTACTAAGTGAATTACTCTGATTTCTAGTGATCCTTGGATGTTAGGAGATAGAAATATATGAAGTTAACCTAGACTAGTGAGGACATCCAAAGTAAAATAGAGAAGTCTGATTTACACCAGAAGAGGTTGGGAAGTGCAGATGAGAGAACATAAGTTATCTATGGGTCAGAATGGATGTACTCAGAACACAGGATATGACAAAAGTCCATAAAGTTCTAATAGAGTTTGTGCTCTAGGAGAATTCTAAGTTATACCTTCTAGACTAAGTATAAGTAACACTTATCTCTAGGAGAATTCTAAGAGAACAGAATAAGATCTTTTGAAGGTGGTAGCTATTTTAAATATCATCTGAGTATATTCTAATTTAGCAGAACAATACTGATATAACCAAAGAATGATTGTATCCAAATAGTCAAAAACCCTGATAAAAACATCTAGAAGATTGACTAGGAAAGAAAGGAGGTTTATGATAATGACAGATAGAATGGAATAATATCAGTATACAAAAATGTACTTAATAGGGCTCAATGGAGGAGGATAGTAGTGTTGGCCTGATGAACTCTCTAGGATTATCTATAGTACTTAGGGGTTGTTGACTAAGAGAAACTGAAAACTCCATGAAATTTGATATAGGCATCAGCAGTTATTGAGTGTTAGAATTTTGTAAAAGAACTAGTTCTCTTATACTTAGGCTTAAGTTATAATATTTGATGTGGACCAACCTGGCTCTATTTTATAGCTGATCACTCCATAACTAGTCACATGATATTCTCATGATACATCTAAGAATTTTAGTGTAATTAGAGTAATTACCTAGCTCCTCTAATTTCTAGATATTGTTTTAGTTACTAAGTACTAGTATTTAACCCACATAGATACTTTATTGTCAGAACTATGAAATTTGGACTCAGTTTATTTCCATCTCTCTTTTCATTTTTACTTTATTTTATTTTCTATTCATTTCTTACTTGGAAATTTTAGGGTTAGGGTTAGCATGACATCACAGGTCACTGTCATGACTGTTACACAATCATGTGACATAGAGAAGATCATAGAAGGTTCTGGAACAAATAATATTATACAGCATGGCAACAACATATTAGTCTTGTGAAAAGCATATGTACTATAGGGTAGGATAGTTGTAGTATGCATACAGACCATGGTCTATAGTATATAAGGTAGACTAGCTTGTACTTAGGACTCCATCAAGTTCTCTTGTAATAACCTAATCCAAGGTTCTGTTCTTATTCCAACTCTAAGAGATTTGAATCATAACATCTATACTTCTTAGCTTGAAATTTGACTAGAGTTGGCACTCCTCTTAGGTGCATATGACTGACTTCCCTCATGTCCCACTTCTCTCTGGTTCTCTTCCTAAGATTATAACTACTATGATATGCAGAGGTGCAGCACATAAGCTACAGCCATGCTCATCCCAGATCTGCAATCATAGATGAATTCATCTGACCTCTTTCATAATTTTTCCATAGATCATTTTCTCTTCTGAGTATGATCCATACCCTAATACCTTTTCAGATAATATTCTAGATACTTTCACAACCATCTGACCACCATAATTATTGAATTAGATCATTATTGTTCTGCTAGATTGCAATGGATTCTAGAATATTTGGAATAGCTGCTATCTTTGGAAGACCTCATTCTGTTCTCTTAGGTTTCTCTGAGGTGGGTCATACTTGGTGTACTATCATCTAGACAAATAGTTCCACTAGTATAATATCAGGGATACCATGAGGTAGGTTGAATGTTTCATGAGGTAGGCTACTGATAAGATGAGGAACATCCAACAGGATAGAGATACCTGATCCATGTTGGAAGAGTTTGCAGAAGTAAAAGGAGATGAGTGTTATCCATGGCAGAAGACAGTAGTATAAATAATAGTAGTGTATTGTATGGATAGAATATTCTCCTTACCTAATTATCACTGGAGTTTCTGGACACTTATGACTTCTTGAGACTAACTTCCTTACATGGGTTCTTTTACACTGGCTATGAGAGAGCAGGAGTAGTGAATGGATAAATAGAAATACTGATAAACAGGTGCTATCTGATTTCTTTCTGCCTATGCAGGGGGTCTCTGTCTCCTGAGGCAAAAATTGTAGGCTACTTGTTGTAGATAGTCTGCCACGGACTGCGATCGAGCACCGTGTAATAAATTGTTGAACAAATAATCATCTGATAGACTTATCAAACAATATCTATCATTTTCAACACAAATAGATTTGCATTCTTAAAAAAACAGAAGGAAACTAAACCAGGAGTACCATGATAAGTAAAGGCAGATATAGTATGCATAAAGAGGATCAAACCAGAGACTATATATATGGGTATGAGAAGAAAAGAGCGAGCAATTGATTAAAACGAGGGGATATGCACTCTACAACACTTTCCGAAATGCCATCAAAAGGGATCCAGAAAAGAATTTTAAATAATATCTTACTTCCAACACACCTCAAAATCTCCTCGACGCACTGACCAATCCTTCAATACTCTGGTGCTCCAACTCGTTCCTCGCCTTCAAAATCAATGCATGTGTCTCCTTCATCGCATTTCCAAGCTTCACTCCAAACCGACTCAAGATATCCTTCTGCCACGAATCATATTTGGCATTTACTCGACTCTGTACTTGATCATAATCAATCACGCAAACTCCAAATGATTTTGACGTCTCGCTTGTGTCAAACGTTGATCGTGCTTTTTTAATTTCGATGAGGAGCTGCTGCCAATGTGAGAGTGAATCGCCAAGACGGTTAAATACATATTCAGCTTCAAGATCCCAGAGAGACTGGAATTGAAGCCATTTGGCAACATAGTCTTTGAGCTGTTGAACTTTAGTTTCAATTAACCGGAAGGGTTTTTCGAGAGTGTCATCGGTGAATCGTGTGAGCTATCAATCCATTCAATTAGAGTCAGTCATAGACATTAAGCAATTAAGCAGCACACGCACGAGAGAGACATAGGTGATCTCAATAGCAGATGCCTTTTGCATCTGCAACCCGATTTCGTATCTCGAACTCTGAATCCTCGTCGACCGACATATAACTCCTAAATAACACGCTGCATGAGTACATCCTAATCATCCCACGAATGTGCCAAACAATAGACTTACCAAGCCAATCATGCAACTGCTTGATCCATGTCGCTCTTGCATATTCAATCGGCGGGTCCAAGAAAATGACTTGATTCTGAATCCGAATCTCATGCACAATTGGCTTCACGACCATATGTATTTCCAT
>Ga0157363_1000915_pt1 | contig 23554 bp, 19 predicted proteins | sample AttsexASBM1_FD_111477 | JGI IMG/M metagenome (GOLD analysis project Ga0157363, IMG submission 111477) | Fungus gardens microbial communities from leaf cutter ant in Ribeirão Preto, State of São Paulo, Brazil - Atta sexdens ASBM1 | ecosystem: Host-associated > Fungi > Mycelium > Unclassified ... | reverse complement strand
TGCGTGCGTGCGTGCGTGCGTGCGTGCGTGCGTGCGTGCGTGCGTGCGTGCGTGCGTGCGTGCGTGCGTGCGTGCGTGCGTGCGTGCGTGCGTGAGTGCGTGCAAGCGTGCGTGCGTGCGTGCGTGCGTGCGTGCGTGCGTGCGTGCGTGCGTGTGTGCGTGTGTGTGTTAATCATTTTAAAAATATTTAAAGCAAAAATTAATGTTTTTACTTTTAAGAGAATGAAAATTAAGTATAAGAGATTCCATTTATCTTTCTTATTAAAAAAAAATTATAAAAAATGCTTTAAAAAAGAAACTTAAAATTTTTATTTCCTACAGAGTTTGGAAACTCATAAATAACTTCTAATTGTGAGCAATTGTTTTTCATCATTTAAGCGTTTTGATTCTAGAGGTTGGATAAAAAAAATATAATAAATATAAATATGATGTTCAAGAAGAATATGTAATATATACATATATTACTACAATATGTCATATTTTTTTCTATTGCATACGATTTATTCAATATATTACATTAATGCTATTAAATTAATGTGATGAAAATATACAATATTGCAAAATATTACACAAGCTAAAATATCTCATTTAAATACCTATGTTAAATGATTTAGCTCTAGGAGATGGTGAATGTACATTACCACCAGGATATGTAGTCAATCCATTAAAACTACAAGATAATGTCAACTTAGACGATATCGATAACATTATACAATCATCAACTCCATCGACAGTTTTGTATAATCATACTAATCATATAAGAACAACGCGAGATACAGAAAAAGTTGTAAATACGCGAACGATTATTGACAAGGATGGACATCGACATCGTGTTGTGGCGATGGTAAGTTATCACTTACAGTAAGTCATTCAATTATATTCGCAAGATACAATTAGGAGAGTCACATACAGAATTCTGAAACTAAAAAGAAATTTGTAATAAATCCCTACGAACTGATTCATATATGATACATGAAATGTCATAATTCTAGATAAAAGTAAATTAAAAAGAAATACGATAGAAATATAAAAGGTTGGGCAACGAGCTAGATTATCTATACCTTTATGTTTTACAAGTAAATTGTAATTGTAAAATAGGTACTCTATTTTATTATTTATTGTTAAATAGAGTATTTTCTATTTCATTATTTATTGTAAATATAAGATATTTTTTTTCAGTATTTCTATTCAAACTTCATTTTCAATAAAGGTAGTATCAAAAATTAAAATATCCTTTATCGTTCCGAATTTTTTAATTTTGAAAAAATTTCGTTATTCTAAGCTTTCAAAATTGAAAGCTTTTCTATTTTTGCGAATTCATTCTATATATACATTTCTATTATACATTTTGATAGCAAATGATAGTTTTTTATGAAACATTGATGGAAGGATCTTACGTTACAGAATTGCAAAGCTGGCACAGCAAAATGTTTCGATATTACATGTTACATATATAACTTACAAAGGAAACAAGAAGCAATCATAACTGTTAAAGCGAGGTAATAATAGAAATGTAAAAGTGATTATCATTAATTGTGTCACACTAAATCATAAATAAATTTATTAACTTATTAATACGGATCACTCTTAATTATATAGTTAATATAATACTTTCAAAAAGCAAACTAATATTTTAAAGCTCAAAACAAAATATGTTAACGTAAGTTAAAAAAATATACTAATATAAGTTGTAACATTATATTTTCCAAATTATATAATAAATTAAAGGAAATAGTGGAAATATTTTCTACTGTAAAATATAAAAAACATACAAAAGTTCTTGAAATTATGTATTAATAATTATCCTGTAAATAGGCGTAGCAAAATCACAGTGATTGAAGCGGCTTTGACCCCATGCGCCTACTTAAGGGTTAATATAATATATTAATAATATAATATATTAATATAATATATTAATGTATACTAATAAACACAATCAAGTTTTATCTTTCCCAGACAATTGAATGAGAAATTTCATTAATATTAATATTTCAATTATATTCATTTTAATATTCTGAGCGTCTTATAATCTTCAAAGAAATAACTGATTTCAGGCTTTGGAATTCTACTTTAGTCGAAGATTATCCGAAAGTGGACATGGTTAAAATAGGTTCCAACGCTCGAATAGTAATACCTTCAAATATTGTGATACAACAAGAGAACTTAAAGGATGATTACGCAATTGTAAGCATATTTTTTAAATATACAAAAAATATTTCGATACTTGATAATTGTCATATTATCAGACCCAAGATAATGATAATTGATAACAAAATTCTAATGTTGCATTTCCAATTTTAAATTCAATACAAAAAGATATGTAAGAAACATATTGAAGTTACGATAAAAATCATTTGACAGTATTCTTTTACATTATATAGGCTGAGACAATCGCTTATCCAGATCTATTGGATCAACAAGAAGCCGAGCCTGTACCAGTATGGATATATATAGTAGCTGCAGTAGCTGGCATGTTATTATTCATTCTACTTACATTAATATTGAGAAAATTCGGATTCTTCAAAAGGCGACGGCCAGATCCGACTTTATCTGGAAATCTCGAGAAACACAGAGACGATAATCCTGAAAACGAAGCATTATTCAAACATTAAGCACTAAATAATCGAAATATAAAACATAGAAACATAAAAACATAAAAACGCAACAAACTCATGATTACTTAAGATTAAGTACTTATAGTATGGAAGAAAAAATGATGAAAAAGATGTTTATTTACGTATACAATTTATTTCTGGTTTTATACTGTCTGAATTTGAAATGCATATTTTGTACATACGCAAGAGCAGCTAAGTACACGAAGATTGACATATTGAAGTTTGTGATATTGTTATACTAAATACATTTTTTACGCACACGATAAATTTTTCTCGAAGAATGTTCAGATTGTATGTATGTATGTATGTATGTGTGTATACATATATATCACATAAATGCCTTAACATTATCTTTTATTAGAGAAAAAAAACGCGTGTTTAAACAGTTATTAATAACTGTTTGATTATCCACAGTGAAGAAACAGACAATACAAAGCAATAATTAAAAAGTAAAGCTTTTGTGTATTATATTCGAAAAATTAAAAAAATTTCTTATGTTATGTAAAAATTTATAAAGGCATTTTTATAATTTTTATAATTATGTTAGTTTTGAAAGTTATTTAAAAATACTTATTTTGAATTAATAAATATAAATAAATATAAATAATTAAATCAAAAAAATATCCACTGGCTGTTAGGGCATTTGTAATATCTATTGTATAATGAGATAATCGTTTTATTCCAATAGAAAGTATATAGCTATTATTTTTATTCATATTTTATTTATGTCATTATATATATAAAGTAGCATTGACATAATAGGAGGGGATTTATTATAAATTAAATTTATAATAAAAATCATTCTCTTCGTCCAAACACATTATAATAAAATTTAAAAGATAATTTCTTTAAAAAAATTAAAACAAAAAGTAAATAAAATTATTAAAACTGGAGGATATAAAACACACGATGATTCAGAATCGAATATATTATAATGGTTTAAATGCATTAATATCTATTTATCATGTAATAGAATTATTCTTCATTATTTTTTAATTTTTACTTAAAAATATCCCCATCCACACACACACACACACATAACACACACACACACACACAGTAGATTTAAAATCTACTTATATTAAATTATTGATTATATGCAAGGTGTTCAGTAAAGATTGTAACGCTTAAGGATAAATTCCAGAGACCATTTTAAAACGAAAATCCTAATACAAAAATATCGAAGCTATAATAAGTTTTTTTAATAAGCATTTAAAATTGGCAAATTATATCTTAAAATTCAAATATTATCATACTTGAACGCGTGACTTTTAGATGATACGATTCGCTAACTTTAAATGCTTAACAATTTAAAAATTATAGCCTTTTTGATATAGACTTCGCATTAGAATTTTTGTCTTAAAATGATCTTTTATTACGATCTTTACCAGACACCTTGTATATAATTATTAAAGCTTTAAGCTTTGACACATTCTCTATCGCAACAGAAATGCAAAATGCAAATTTTAAATATATTGTGAAACATATTAATACATATATTCGTCGAGATATTTTGGAAATTTAAATTTAGAATTTTGTATAATTGATATGAATTATTCCATATTAACATTTTTTGTTATTTTATAAATTATTTATTATAATTTGATAAAAGAAAAAAATCATTCATTTATTTTGCACACGATAAAATATATATATATATATATATATATATATATATATACACACATATAAAATAAAATTTAAAATAATAAAATAAAATTTAAAAATGAAAGGAAAAAATTTTTTTCGCACAAATACAATGTCATATTTATATTATTAGACTGTCAAAACTAAATGATGTTACGATCTCGAAAACCAATGATGTTATGATCTCTCTGCCAATATTTGTTATACTGCCCTAAAAACGGAAACAAAAATAACAAAGTTCATATATAGAGTGTTTGATAAGTAATGATAAAACTCTCGCATAGGGATAAAGCGGATTAACTAATTATAAGTGGAAAAATCCTCTACTAATTTACAATTTTCGCAACAATTAACAAGATATTAATTATTAAAACTCGCTAAATATTGTATATCTTCAATAATTTTTTACTCAAGTACTATCAACTTTACAAAAAAAAACAGCAAATGTCAAAAATTGTTTTTTTTTCTTCTAGAATTCAGAGAATTTTTTCAGAATTTTTTAATATCGCATTTTCTCATGTTGGTAAAATAGTTGCCAATATATAGGATGTTCCAAAATAATCGCCAAATATTTCATGGGTAGAGTGGACTAAACTGAGTCGAAAAGTCCTCTACCATTTTGCAATTTTTGCAATTGTTAACAAGATATTAATTATTAAAAATTACAGAAAATTGGTCTTCAATAATTTTTTTACTCAAACTATAAACTTTGCAAAAATTGTTTATTTTCTTCTCGTAGAACTCTAAGAATTTTTTCAGAATTTATTCAGAATTTTTTAATATCGTATTTTCTTATGTTGGTAAAAATAAGAAAATGCATACTAAAAAATTGATTAAAAAATTTTGAAAAAATCTTAAAACTCTATGAGAAGAAAATAAACAATTTTTGTCTCTCGAATTTTTCTATAAAGTTGAAAGTACTTGAGTAAAAAATTATTGAAAACTAATATTCGGTGATTTTTAATAATTGATCTTAATTATCTTGTTAATTATTGCGAAAATTGCAAAATGGTAAAGGACTTTTCAACTCAATTTAGTAAGCTCTATTCCTATGTGAGTTTTATTGTTATTTATCAAACATCGTGTATATTACGAGATTAAAATTTGTTTATCGTTTAATAAATAATAGTTTCTTATTATATATACATATATTCTTTTAGTGATGTTACATGCGATGAATACTATATTTATCTATAATAGGTTCTACATACATATTTGTACTTTATTAATATAATTTTATTAATATATAAATAAAATTTTATTCTGAAATATATATTGTACTTATATATATTAGCCAAGAGCATATTTCTTTATATATCTTTAATCTTTGCATTTTAAAATAAAAAAAGAATCGGAACAGTTTTTCAAATATTCGTGTGTACAAAAGAAAATTCGAAGAATACTAATATGTTTTTCCCTTGGTTGCTAATGTAACATTTAAACAATGTACCGTGTTTCCATGGCTGATGATAAGCGAATTCATTTGGTGTACTGTGTTTCTATTGCTAGAATGCAAATTTCATATACGAAATGGGATTTTGCTACACCGCGGTAGCAAATCCCATGCATAGTCTCAAAGGAACGGAGTAGAGGCAGCGTAACATTTAAAATTTGAAAATGGAAGTTAACCAGGAGCGAGCGCAATAATGAATATTACAGTTTAGCAAAGAAATCAACTTTTGCAACTGTTGTAAAATTCTTCAATATGATTGATTTATACATTTAGATCGATAAGGAACCAAAAGTCCCAATCGTATTCAAGAATTTTACAAAGTTGCTTTTTCTGTTAAATGCTACTAATGTACATACACTATAGTATGTATCCTCCAATGCAATGCAATGCTTAAATGCAACTAGCAAAGTGCAAGGCTACACCTAGTGCATCCCAAGGGAAAAACGCTATAAGTAAAACTTTTATTATACAATTTGAGTGGACGCTATCGATGTAGAAGATTAAGCGTATGTAGAACTTGATCAGTTCAATCGTTGAGATCCAATAATCTCAATCTTCCGCAACTCGCGGGCTCTCGCGTAAAGAACCAAGATAGTGTCGTTGCGCTTGGCTTAGCGCCGAGACACTACCGTATCTCCTGATATATAACACAAATTTGTTTTTGACAAGGTAAGTAATAAAAGCAACGATTTTTTTATTCTATAAAGAAATAGTTTTAAATTAAAATTTCTACTTATGTAGTTTAGTAATAATTTTCCCGTTGCATTATATATATCTAATATTAGAACATTATATATTTTTTTAAATTAAAATTCATATTTATATTTTTTATCTTACCCTGAATTTTGATTTGAGTAAACCTACTTAGACGAACATTATGTATTATAAAATTATTGCCTATGACGATCGATATCTAGAAATGATTTGTTACAATACTTTTCCAGATAACAGCAATCTGCGATCACAAACCTGTATGAAATTAAGGGCATAATTATTTAATTGTACTTGTATTTATACATATGTAATCGCAGTACATCTGTATTCTACAATTATTTACCTGCATGCATGCATAATTACCTATATAATAATACTGTCAAGGGAACAGTACTAGCATGCCATAAGGAATGAGCATCAAATATCCAAAAAATAGGAGGAAAATCTGCCAACTCGAGTAGAGTCACGAAAGTAGTTAATATATTGAACCAAGCGATTAAGTATACGTAAGGCAACTTAATGCGATTAAGATACCACCACAGCATTGTTATCATGACAGTCGCTAATCCTAGAATTATAAACGGTTCAATTTTACAATGTAGTTTTATTATCTTTTTGTAAGTACAATATATACACATAATTACAATATAAAATTTACCTATCGCTACATTGAGCATCATATTGTAACCATAATTAATTCTGCCTGACCATAAATGTGACAAATGTGTACACAAAATACTCACATATCCACAAGTTATTATAATAAATGCTTTAGTCCCCTTTGTTATCCTAAAAATAATTACCACATATATTAGATTTAATATGAAATAATGAAAATTAATAAATTAAATATATTGTTATACTGCACCGTGTCGACACCTGTCCCATATCGTCTCCAAAGATCGGAGGCGCACTATTTATATTTTCTCGACTCGATTCTGAGACTCTGAGTTCGAGTGTGAGCGAGAGAGTCAAGTCGAGAAAATTTATATAAAAAAGCAGTAGCTCATCAGTTGTTGAAGGGAATTGATGGATTTGGCGGTTGGAAGCACGTGGAATCAGAAAGATGTAGCATTCCGAAGGATGTGCAGTAAACAATGAATGCCGAATGATGTTTGATTAGTCGATAGACAGAAAATGCAGCGCCTTCTTGCCCATTACACGCAATGCTTCACCCTTTTGATTCTACCTCTATTTATTTCGCCGCACTACGCAGACACTCTTCCTTCAAGTGTGTTATAATATTGCATGTTCACTCAGGCTGACAATTCGGTCGCGCAAAAGGAAACACTTCGCGAGTGCAACATATTATACACCACAAAATATTACGCTCGCAAAATGTTCCTCTGCGCCCCTCCCCCTCCTTATCTTTCCGATTGTCGTCCCAACAATTACAATTACAGCGAGCTAGTGTTTCAAAGCTCTTGGACAATTTCCTGCTCTACTTTGTGCTACTGCATAAATTACTGAGTTCTATCTTCTCCTTGCGCTTATTTTGCTTCGTGGCAGACTTCTGAGTAGGACCCCCTTTTAATTCCTCCGAGGAGATGACCGATCTTCCCATAGTCAAAGGGGCATCCCCTTAGCCTCTCTGGATTCCTCTTAACAATCTTGATTCTTTTTTTGAGCCTTGCGCACTTCTTTCTTTTATTATAATTCTTTTATTATTCAATGCATTTCTCTTATTAACATCTCAACAAAATGCCCTAAAACTTAGTTAGGACTTAACTGGGCATTTTGTTGAGCACCGTGCTCTTGCAGTCCTTCGCAATGCTTCGCAATTGCATCAACTCTTCATCGCGTTGTCGCAACACACCACCAGCAGCTCCGTTTCCCATGACCATCGCTCCTTCTGTAGCCACCGAATTTCCGCCTGCTGAAAATAAGATCAGCACGTTGCTATGCAAACTTGTCTTAGTTACGAGCATACGTTTACTTGCATTATGGCACATCCCGAGCAAAGTGACCGAGCGACGTTCCAACCGTCAAATCTAAATCCATCAATTCCGTTCAACATCCGAGTTGCTGCATGTCGCTCAGCGACGCGCTCTTCACGTTTTTTTGACTTGATTCGCTCGGAGACGATATCGGCATGAGTATCAGTGCGGGCATAACAATATATTAAAAGACTTTAAATGTATTCTAAAGTTACACTTTACTAAATATATATTAAATTAATTAATTCAATTATTTTATATATTTTTAAATATTAGTAATTATATTCAATAAAATTGCACATAAAGTACCTTAAAAGCATACAGTATAAGAGTGTAAGTACCATACTAAATGCACAAGAATAGTCCATAACTTCTGTAAATGGCCAGTCCCGCGAATGAAATACAGTTGACCAAAACCATCCGTTTAAACATATCTACAGTAAAATTACACTTTTTTAAGCAAATTATGTATGTAGTACTCAAAGATCGTACAAGGATTAATGTGAATCAAGAGAAAAATATTTAACGATAAATAACATCCTTAAACAGCCAATTTAAGTACTTGAGGAAATACATAACTAAGAAAATGTGAAAAATCCGTATTGCTTTTTATCTATAAATTTATTGACCAGAATGAAACAATTCTTTCCCTAAAAAAAATGATTATGAGAAATCAATAATCTTTAAGTTTTAAATAATTAAAGATAAAGTTTTCGAGAGAGAAAATTTAATTTCAAACATAACAACATTACAGATATTGATACAGACAAACTTTTTCATTTGTCGAACTTTTACATTTAAAATGTATTGAATTATAATTAATTTCAGGTTAATTAAAATGTAATGTATTAAAAATTGAAAATTTGCAATGAATAATAATGTTTATCAGCTTGACTAAAAAAAGTTTGCAATTCCAAATTAATGAAAAAATGTATATGTAAAAAATTGTTTGCTACGTTTTACGACACTCGAAGATATATATAAATACTGAACTTACAATATTGAAATACGTCCAAACATAGAACATAGGATTGGTTTGATCTATTCTTCTTTTAAATTTTCGATACATTATCCAATGTGCACACAAATTTAATATAGAGAATAAAACTGAAGCAGGCTCTTGACACCCAAACAAACGAATAAATGGCCACTGTAAAAATAAAAATAATCTCCATTATTCATATAAAATGGATTATCATAAATGTTATATGAGCAAATGAAAATATTATATAGTATTTCAAACAATGTTAATCTTAATTCCCTCATATAAAAAATATAATTATAATAAATTTGGCTATTGGGAATTAGTGCTATATTATGCGTGATAAATTTCAAATTGAATTGTTTTATGTCAATAAATTTATTTTATATCAATGACATTTATCGGCAGTAATTTGATGGTGAAATTATACTATTATTATTAATGATGATAATTGGAATTTATTTTTTAACTTTATGAATTATTTGAAGATGCTTAATCACGGTTGCATCCAGCTAGCCAATTGTTGCGTTTTCACTCTAAGAAATGGTGATCAACTACAAACCTCAAAACATTGCGAATACTAAATTAATGAAAATGCGGATATCGTAGCCTTATACGTCTTGCCTATGCTTATCGCTCATCTAATTACATACATGGATTCATCTGTACTGAGAATGGCTAAAAAGTTAGCCGAAACATATATACAAATTAATAATTAAATATATAAGATACAATTCAATAATTGGAATTTTCGCGCACATATAGTATAGCGCTAATTGCCAATAGCTAAATTTATAATTATAATTCTATAATTATAATTATGTATATTTTATGCAGTATTGATACATTGTAGAAATTAAAATGCTATATAAAATGCTATATAAAAATAATATATATTCTATAATAATATATATTTTATAATATCTGCTTTTAGAGAAATAATATGTAAATGTTTTTATGCAATTATATTACAAGAAAATTGATTTAAACAGAGATATTATTTTTTCTTCCAATAATTAAATCTTTTCATATAATAAACATTATTATTACATATTTAACTTACTTTTCCATGAAACTGTGGTATGTTCAAACCATGAGATACGAAGTAATCAACGGTCCTCCATATGCAAATGTAACTACAATCGTCCTTGCAAGACCAATGTAGCAAAATTAAGAATAAAGGAGGTTGTTCCTTAAAATTTATTTCTACAACATGCATCATATAAAACATTTTAAATACTAAACCTTTAACAAAAGAAATATTTTTTACAAATAAAAAAATACATCCAAAAAGAAATTATATGTATGTACTAATAACAATTGTTGTAGAAAAGTATTTTTAATCTTATAATAAATCGATATAAAATATAAATTGAAAATAAAAAACAAATTATGTTTTATATATATATATATATATTAGATGTAATAAAAAGAAATCCATTATTTTTGCATGAAATTGAATGGAAAAATAATGGATTTCTTTTTACTACACCTAATATATATATAAAAGCGCGCGCGCGCGCGTGTGTGTGTATGTGAGAGAGAGAGAGAGAGAGAGAGAAATACATAAAACAGTACAAAGTACACAGTCTTGACTGTGCACTTTTATGATCAGTATCATACTCAATATTCATTAGATTTGAGATATTCTGAGCAAATTAGATTGAAGAAAAAAAAAATAAAGATAATGAATTACATCAAAGATTTACATTCATCGTAATTCTGGATAATCAAGACGATTGTTTTAAATACATTATTAAAGTATAAAGAAAATAAAGAAAAATTTTTATTATTTATTCTCTCATATTATTTACATATATATTATATTTGTATATATACATATTGCTTTTTATATGAATATAATTTGTTAATATTCTATATAAGTATATACTCTTTATAAATATATATATATATATATGATGAAGACAAATGATGCTCATTAGTTGTCAGTGTCAACATGAATCGGACCACGGCCTAAGAGACACTTTTTGCACTAGTTCATCTTTTTTCTTCTTCTTTCCCTCTGAAGAGAAAAGGAAGAAAGATGAACTGCAAAAGTTCAACTAAAAAGAGCAACATGTACCTTTCGGATTAACTAGAGTTAACCAATTTCGGATTCAAATCCACTATAGTCGAAAATGCTATTTGAAGAAAATATTAAAGAATTAAAAAAAAAATATGAAAAAATCGCAGCCCGATCATTACCGTCTCTGCAGTTGTTATTGCGACACAGTGCTAGACATTGCTTGTATACCTGCGACCTATCACCTAACGAACCAACCGTATTTTCAATGAAACAAACTTGTAGAATCAATAAAAGAACCCATATTATTTTTGGCATGTCGCCCAATGTTGACCCATGACAGAATTACGACCGATTACGACAGTGCTGAGTACGTAGTACAATCGTATAATCTATAAGTTGTATTCACGAAGATGCGCAATAGCAAAATAACGACGTTGGCGCATTTCACAATCAGCCCTGGAGGCTGGAGGCTGAACGCAGAACGCAGCTGAGACAGCAGCTGACATGTAAACTAGGCCAGAGAAACTATGCTATGCCTGATGCCATGGGCCATGGCCCGTGATCCGTGATCAATAATGACTGGCTGGCAGGCTGGGCTGGGCTGACTGAGCAGTGCCGAGAGTGTCGAGTGCTTGCGAGTGATTGCGAGTGTTGCCAACAGTGCCGACTTGCCAAGTGACAGCTGATGACAGGACTTGAGAAGGAGTGATATCTTTGGAAGAGCGTAAAGCGAGACGGAGAAGAAAAAAAAGATACGTCATTCACGGCTATTTAGATAAGAGATAAATATGCGCTTTCGAATGTCGGCGAGGAGCAATAAACAGACGGGATAGACCACGATAGATCACGATAAACCACAGACGTAAAAATACGGAGGGATACTCATCAGGTGGAAAAACGGAAGCAGACACCTGTTGCTGCCGGCCTCTAGTTGGACGATTGCGATGGCTCATCTACTCAAAAACCTCACCAATAGTATCTGGCATGCATTTCACGCTCTACAGGCCGATGCCACCAACACGGTCGCCAAATCCAAGTTAAAGGTGAAACTTTGAATAATGAAATGTCATAAAATCCATTTGGATAGCTAAAAAGGTCGTCCCCTACTTCTACTATCTCTTTTTTGTTTTCTTTTTTCTTTGATATTTATTCATTTCGATGTTTGATAGGTATTGACAGCCAACATTGGTACCTTGATGGATTTGTATGGCGTAGAAAAAGGCCTGGAGCATTACCGGAGTACACAAAGTTTAACGTTCGATCAATACATCTATTATTTACAGAAAGAAGTAAGATCTCTTTTAAAATGCATGTATTATAAACCAAAACAATATGAATATGAGATAAATGTTAATATTCTTAATTATTTAAAGAAATGGTAGAATTTTATATAAAGATGTATACATAAAATATGTGTGAATGTGTATTTCGAAACGTTTTGGCTCATACTTTTATTATTAATAAATTGTAGCAAATACTTGACCGAGGCAAACTTGTAGGATATGTGAAAATTAAAGCAGGATATTCAGATACACAAAAGCTAATTTTTAAAAGATATACAAGAGAAATTTTGCTTTATCCTCTTATTTTCAAAATGCAGATATCTTTGAATCAAAGTTTCTCAAGATATTTATTTCAAGTACCTTTTTTTGCTACCTTCATTCATTCAAAAACATTGCTTCGTTTTTGCTCATCCAGCTTGATGCAGTCTGTACAGTCTCAAAAATTTCAGGTGTTCTCTTCTGTAACTGACGCTACCTCGGTACAAACATTGAAGACAATGGAAGAAGGAGTAGATGAAATTTGCTGGCTGGTTTGTAAAAAGATCTATCTGGAGAGATCCCATTCAGTTTTTAACGATCATAGTGTTTACCAATTGTTCAGAATTTATTGTCTGCTGGCCGAGACGGATTCAGATGCAACAGATTCTTATCTGGTTAGCGATTGCTTATAATAAATTATATAAACCAATGTCTTCAGCAATTTTTGATAATCAATGTGTCGCTTTTGATGATGCAGGTGATAATGCATGGCGACGAGGTAGCGCGAATCGCTTCCCATCTAGTAATGTCATTGGGTCTACAATGGGATGCGGCAGATTTCTCAGCTTTATCAATGGCTATTGGAACATTTAGGTAATTTGTCATTTCCAGCTTTATCATATTAATCGCAAAGATAAAGATATAAAAAAATGCAATTTGTTGATGAAAAATTTATCGGGAAGGTTTCCCACATTTCTGGCAGTTTTGGAATCCAAATATAGTGGTGGTAATACTTTGGACGTTATGGCGTTATCAGAGGCGATTGACGATCTCTACCAGATTTACATAGAAAATGTGGTGAAAAAGGTAAATCGATGTATATGTTTTGCTCCATTTTGCTAATAAATTGAAGAAAATTTGATTCTCAAATTGACGGATCTTCCTCTAAATTCATGCTATAATAATGCACGAGTACATTCTGACAAGAATTACGCAAGAAGCGCATGATGCAGCATTTATCTATATTGTTCATTAAATAATAAAAAGAAGGATAAAATGATATTATATATCATCGTCGCTTCATTCGTAAATACGCTTCATCTGAATACACTCCATGTTACAATCTTTACATACACATATTATAGTTATAAAGCCCGTATCAGGTTACCGAGCCTGAATAATGAACGAATCACAATGACTGACTGATTGTGATGGTTCACTATGGAGTTGACAATCGAATCGACCTGCAAAATCGGTAATCTAATATGGACTTGAGAGGAAACACAGATCGCGTGTATTACAATGAAATAATTTTTTTTTTTTACAAATATCATTGCAGGGCTATTTAATGAAGAAAGGTTTCTTGCTGCCAACATTACGATATTTTTGGTTTATCCTGCGTCCCGGTGAATTGACATATTACAAAGATCCCCAACAAAAAGAACCGTCCGGATTAATACTGCTGAACGCTAATTGTTGGGCCGATACTGTGACAAACGGTGGAAAGCCCGATAGAAGATTCGTGCTTAGCACTCCCGAACATAGATGCATAGAGCTAATGGCAGAGGATCACAAAGGCAGGCTCCAATGGCTCGCGGCATTACAAACAGCCATTCAGCATTCAAGCGAGAAGATCGGTTATCAGAGAAGTTTAGCTAATCAACGAAGATCCTTGCGACAAGTAAATGCAAATTATTGAAAAAAAAAAAAATACGTAAAAGATGTTTTAATAAAATTTTTTTAGTTAACAACGTTTTAGTTAACATTTATTCAACAACTTATATTATTACTTGCTAGGCTATTAAACAGGAAAAAGAAGAGACCAAGTTGGAACTTCAGCACGAGAGGCAAGCTAGAATCGCCGCCGAAATACAAGCTCGGAAATTGGAAACTCTATCGAAGGAGGAAGGTGCTAAAGTTCAACAACTAGAAGATGTTAAACAAAAGTTAGAATTGCTGCTACAAGAAGAAAAACAGGCTCTACGCGATGAGGAAATAGGTAAAAAGCTGTTATAATAATCTAATTTTTATCGTATTAATTCTAGGATTGTATAATTTAGATAGATACGCCTTATGTATATTGCAGTACGAAGTTTACAAGCGAGAGTACTACGCGAAGAATGGGAGAAAAGAGAGCAATTAGAGAGACTGCAGCAGGAGCAGCAAGAATTGCTAGAGATGGAGAAGATGAAAAGAATAGAATTTGAACAGATGCAGAAGCAAAACGAGCAGCAGTTGCAAAGTACATAACATTTAAATAATATGAAAAATAAAACATCTGACTTAAATCTTATTAGTTATATTAATATAATTCTTTCCAAAAGCTACACAACTACGTACACATGTATATTTCTTTCCTTTTATAGTTTTCATATTTAGTTTTTATATTTATATCTTAATGTTATTATTTTTATTCTTCAATTTCTATCTTTGAAAATTTCCACTTTTGCATTATTCTTTTATATTAATTTTTAGATGCTGAACTGCGACTTCAGCACCTGGAAGCGGAAAGGGAGCATTTGGATACAGAGTTGCGAGCTGCACGCGAAAAGGTGAAACGTGCGGAAGAAGCTCAATTTTTATTGGAAACACAAATCGTCACACGTCCCTTGAGAGGAAGTGAGAGGATTCGACGTACTCAAAGCTTTATACCGACAACAAAAGAACGACCGTTGTCCATAGAGAAAATTGACAGCAGGTCTATGACAATACAGAAGAATATATGACATAGATAGCTAAAAGATCGATACCTTTATCGCCCGAATTGCATTTAAGTCTTCCATCAAATAGAGTGACACAAAAAACCTATAGAATCTATTATACTGTTGCAGAACAACTATATTATATTTTCATGAAGAATGTGAGAAAATTCCATGCGAATTTGATAGTACCTTATTCTTGATGCCTTGCTTTTTATTCGCAATCTTAGCCAAAAAGTATTTAGTTTTAGTATTGTATAAACAGATTTTATATACGCAAATTCCCGTTCTTTATATTTGAAGATAATGTAATTTTTATCTTATAGAAGACAAGATACAATGTTCACATCCGTATATAAATATCGTACAAAATATATATTCTTTTTTTCGAGTGTATTATCATAAGAAAATATTTAATACAAATTTATACTTAATTATGTTGAAATATATATATATATATATATGTACGTGTGTGTGTGTGTGTGTGTGTGTGTGTGTGTGTAGAACTGTAAAATATGTCACAGAGGTGCCAAAATATTTTTATAAATTTTATAAAACTTATAAATTATAAAAAATTCCGTAATATTTTACTTGAGTCAGATTTTATTTAATTGGAATCAGATGCAATTTTTATATTTCACAGAGAGAGAGAGAGAGAGAGAGAGAGAGAGAGAGTCTTAAACTTAAGTTGAAGTCTATTGATCAAACATTCCATATGTGGTCGATCTTAACAATTGTGCTGTGTTGAGACCATCGTATATTCCTAATGAAAAAATTTGTATTTCGTTGAGAATAAATAATTTGAATAACTTATAACGATATAAAATCTTTAATTTACTGAAAAATGCCGAAAAAAAAGAAGGGAAAGAGAAACAAGTTGACTCGCATGAGTGACGAAGAACGTGCTCGCTACTTACAGCACCGAGCCGAATTGGAGCTAGAGGCTAAACGACGTAAACAACAATTGATTGCAGCTTTTACTAAGGTACATTCAATACAAAATGGTAATATAATTTAATAGCAATTTTTAAATCAATTTTGAAATGTAGAATAAACTGAAACGTGAAGAGGCGTTCGCGCGATTAAACACTGCCAAAATCAATGAACAATGGCGATTTATTCTGCGCCGAATAAAATGTAAAGAACTTCACAAAGATGTGGAATATCTTTGGAATAATTTCGATCGTCTGATGAAGATGAAAAATCTCATGATACAGCGTTTACATAGTGAGCTAGAAGCAGCCGATATCAATCACCGAAGGCTGCAAGAGGCTCACATTAAAATAATGGACTTGATAATTGGTAGCTTATATTATTGTAAATTTATATTATCGTTTACAATTATTAATTATTAATAATTATATAGGAAGATGCAAACAAAAGTGTATTGATTTGCACGAATCTTTCGCACGTGAATATAACCGTGTAACTTCGAACGAAACGAACGAATTAAATAGGATACGAAACAATTTAGAGCAGTATTGCAATCAATTGCAAAATATAAATTTTGGACAAGATAAGAGAATAGAAAATATATTGATGCAAACAAAAATCCAAAATGCCGTTAATATATATAGCATTGCATACTTGGTATGTATATTTTCCTTCCATTTTTGTGATTCATATGACAAATGTTAATAATTCTCTTGATCGAAAATATTTCAGAAGGAAGATTCCTTATCGTGCTTGATGCATTACGTTTCCAATGAGGTCGAGAAATTGTGGCGACAACTTAATGAAATGATAACTGAATATGAGAAAAATACGGAAGATAAGAGAAAACAGTACGAATACTTGAAAGAGCAGGATAACGCTCATCGTATAGACGTAGCACAATATCCAAAGCTGCAGACACAATTACAGAGAGTAATTAAGAGTCTGAAACAGGACACGCACGCATTATCGCAAAAGCGGGAGCAAAGTATAGTGGAACTGAACGATCAGATTATACGTATGAGGAAGAAAACCAAAAATTTGAGACAGATATTTTCCATGAATCAAGTAATGGACACTGCCCAGCTGAAGAAACTGACTATTATCAGCGCTAGCGTTCGAAAAGTAAATATAACATTAAATTATAAAACTTTTATTCAAATTAACTATCCAACTAAAAAATTGAAATACTTAAAATGTTTAAGAAATTATTATAATTTGGACTGACTATCCGGAAAAGTAGGTATTTTAGAAATTCTTTGATTTTTTTGCAGGAATTGCAGAGGATTTCAGAAAAAGGCTCGACAGTACTCTCATTGCTGAGAATGTGCTCAAATTTGGAACCTTTCTCGCTGACTGTTCAAAAGTATACTTTACGCGATACGGGCTCCAGAAGGGTTTTTACGAGCTGTGTAAGTATTGTACGAATACAATAATAATACAAAAAAGCTTGTATCTTCAGTTTTTAAATAACGAGTACTTACAGATGTCAGAACCGTTTGATAAATTGGACAAATTTTGGGAACAATTCAATTACATTAAATCCGATAATATCTTCATGAAAAAAGAGTGTGATAAACTGTCTTTCGAGAACAAACAATTGAGAAACACTCTGCGCACATATCTCTTAACCATTTCTAAAGCTCCGGTTGCACGACCACTTACGTCTATTTCTGTATAAATATACTTACTTCAAATGTGCCAACAAATATTTTTAAAATAAAATTTAAAAAAAAGTACTTTAAAATATATCAGATTAAAAGCTTTTGTTGAAATCTTTCAAGATGAAAACTAAATGTAATATTTGGGAAAGTTAAAAATCTAATTTTAAAAAACAATCTCACATCTTTTATTAATACTAATAGATTAATAAAGGAAATTGAAAAAAAATATACACGCGTCGATTGATATTCATACAATTTATTTAACGATGAGTGAATATACCTCCGCCCAACGATAAATATTTGTATGGCCGAGCGCGAGTCCGCCCTCTTACAGGATAGAAGAATATCTTTTCCTTTGGCGCCATGCTCTCAGTTTCCAAATAGATGTCGAAACATGATCTCAATCGTTGTATTTGCGCCGTTAATGTTGGGGACTTGGTCCACATCACATTGACTTCCCTTTCGATATCTCTAATGATATCGGCGGACGCTGGGACTGTTGGACTTATGCTTATGCTAAATACTGGTGCTATCTTGGGGTAATCTGACTTGATAGCAATCCTGGCCACAAGTTCGCCTAAAAAATGAATCAAATTTAAATGTGTGGAAGCAATCATTTAACAGTGTAAGTAATTTGATGTTATAATAATAATAATAATAATAATCATAATCATACTACTGCCACGACGAAGTATAGCTTCGTAAAAGATGTCTACAGATAACACTAATCCCCGTTGATAAAATTCCGGTGAAGCAACATAATTTGAGTAATTTTTCCAGGTCATAGTCGTGAATCGATGCAAAGACGTTGAGATTTTTTGTGGCACGGGATCTGTCGTGCTGATAAATATTGGTAGATTGCCGGACTCTAGTTGTCGTATTTCCATACATAGATCCAGTCTCGCTTTTATGCGCCGTTTAATTTCTTTCAACACACTCTCCACACAGTCTTGTGCCAATTCTTGACTCGTCAGCTATAAATAAAAATGACATAAAAATGAATTTTAATTAGAATATGTTACTTTAATTGCGCATCTACCGTGGAAGAGATTTATATGTTTGAACCGTTATTAATTTTTTGTCTTACAAACGGAGCAACTATTTTTAATGTTTATGTCACAGGACATACATGTAAACATTTTTTACAAGGATGTGTACCTTTTGTTGTTGTTCGGTCGTGTCACATGAGACAAAATGTAGACCAGCCATTCTTTGTGCCCATCTGTAAGGAATGCCTAGTCCCAAAGACGAAAATGATCCCAAATTATGCCGCGACAGCTGATACTGATTGGCAGGATTCGGACTCTCCAATCCTAAATCCCGTGGATACAATTCGCGAAGAACCGACTCGGATACTAGCATGTCTCTATTAATTAATCATGCAATTTAAAAGATTAGCTCAAACTTGTCGAATCAAAGGAAACAAGAGAAGAGTATTATCACATTTGTATGTGTACACGAAATTAAAATGAAATTAATATTAAGATTTTATATATAATATATATATGAGAGTTATACATACCCAGCACTAATACCTCCCAAGTCTTCTGTTTCGAGTTTTGATTCTACTGTAACGACTTTTAAATATACCATGTAAAAAAAGTGAAGAGTCAGCCTTGTCTCATCTAAAAATTTAAATTTGCAATAAAATTTCTTCTTTCCTCAAGATTTTAAAATTATAAATCCAAATTGATAAATATGAAATAAATTTTGTTTCTCAATGTTATTTGATCTTATCTTTTAATTTAACTTAAATATTTTTTAAACATTTCATTTCTTATAAGATAGTAGATGTTTTTTATTCAAAACTCACTTTTTAATGTGATAAGTATTTTCACATGTAACGGATGACGCTGTAATAATTTAGATCGTTTCTCTTCTTGCCTCGCTTCCCGGGATAATCTGTGATGCCTTTTCTTATGCACGGGTGTTTCTTCCACGATACTTTCCAACTGATTCTCAGGATCCGAATCAGACTCTTGCAAACCGTCATGATTGTTTGCGCGTTTTGCTTCATCTTCGTCACCTTCCACCTTGACTAGCAACGTACTATCTATAAAATATTTCGGCAGAAACGATATTTGTACAAAATTTTATTCATAAAACAAAAATATAATATCCAATCTTTTTACGAATTATACCATAAGCATCTCTGTAAGCAGACGCTTTTGCATACAATACATAGAGCGGTGATGCGAGCAACGATGCTTTTTGATGTTCCTGACGAATTTTATCCAATGGTAATCCAAGACTTTCTTGTAACGGTTTGCTCGCCTGAAAAAAAAAAAAAAAAATTTAACTTGTTATTCACACATTTAATAAAAACATAACATTCTGTATATTTTCTAAATTAATAAGTTAAATTTTCCTACATCCAATATAGAGCGTAATTGTGGCGCAAGATTATCCAAACGAGTTTGTTTCGTTTCAATACTGGATGCTACTGCCTTTTTACTCTCTGTCAATTCATCGCACAATGCCGCCAATTGCTTTCGTTGTGTCAGTTCCCATTCTAAACGAGCCAGTCTCAGTTGATGAGAATTATTCTTTGTTATTTCCTAAAATATATTTGTGTTATACATATTGTAAAGAAAAAAAGAATTAAATTTTATATATATATTCGAAATGTATTTATAATTCTATAAGTCCGCTCCGTTTTACACACTTACAGCGCTTGTAAGCATCATTTATTCTTGTTTAACATTTGATAGACAATAAGGATGAATTGATGCTAACAGCATGTGGGCATGAAAATGGAACGTATCCTATGTAAAACTTATGTATACATACATGTCGCGAGATATTTTCTGGAGCTTCTTTATAAAATTCTTCTTCTGAAACAAGTTCTATCAATTCATCTTTAGATCTAGAACAAAGAAAATAAAAGTATTCAATTTTATTTAAAGTAATAGTAAAAAAAAGTCAAAAGATTCTTTTGCAAAAGATAATAAAAATTTACTTGAATTGAAGACATTTGATAACTTCTTTCTTCAAATGCATCACTTCGTACAATAGATTCTGTAAATGCAAATGTCTGCTATCAACGCTACTCTTTGCAGCCACTAGAGAGTCTCGTGCAGATTTTGTACGGAACTTTTCCATGCGATTTAGTTTCTTCAGTTCTATAAAAGCCAGTGATGTTTGGATTTGCAGCTCACGAATATCATCTTTTACCTAAAGCATTTGTTTTAATAAGTTTAAAGCAAATTTGACAATAATGAATAACATAGAATGTTTGTTACAAACGTTTGAGTCACCACTGGATTTTAATTTTGCTATTTTACTCATCGCCGCTCGAATATCATTACAAGTTGCTAGAAAGCATTCGGAATCATCCTCAGACAATCTCTCAACAGCTTCTTTCTCTTCATAATTAATTATTATCTAACAATGATATGAGAAAAAGTTAATAAGACAGCAGTAGAAGCAAAAAAATTAATTTTTTTATTCCCTATATTCCCAGCAAACAAACTGACGTTACTTCATTCGTCATTTCAATGTTCAAAACATCATTCTGTCGTTAGACGATAAATAACGTCAGTTGGATTGTTCACTGGAAGCAAACGTACCGGTATATATTTTATTTTATTTAGTTTAATTTTTTTAATCATAATTTCATGCATTAAACTTAACCTAAGATGTTGACGAAAATATATCTAATCAATTAATCAAGCGATTTTTGAGCGAAAAAATAAAAAATTTGAATGACAGAAATCATCGTTTGATATCGCGAAAATTAAAAATTTTTTTAAGTATATTTTCGTCAGAAATTTGAAGCGAACAAAAAATGTTACAATATTACGTTAAATATCCTGTAACTTTTTAAACCAAATCTATAACTTTTATACCTTATACATATCTCCGTCTTTCACTGAGGTTCCGCTATTTGCATTCACAGACTTTCTTCTTTTTTTCACACTATCCGATTCATTCTCTTTACCCATTTTTCACGTCAATAAATAAAATCAAGTGAAAATTAACTTCTATAACTCCGAACAATTACGAATGTAACATACAACATAAATCACAATCACATATACATACTGCGATCACACTTAAAGCAGAGAGAAACCTGAGAAAGGCCACAGTCAGCCTTTTTCCTGTTACTGTCGAAATCGCTCCTATCGCTACACTACCGCCAGTACATCCATTTTCAGACATTCGGAAACTATATGACTATATATTTTCCGACACTATCGATAAAATTGTATCATCGAAAGTAGATGGTTCGTGTCTATACTAATTGTAATTCCTCATCAAGATATAGAAGCATACTAATCATAGAAACATTTATTTTATATTGACCGTACGCCGTATGCCGTAATCTATAAAAATTCTCTAGACTAATCATGCACAGTCGAGTATTAATTCCTCTTATTTCACTGTAAGAATTAGGAAATAATCGAAGGTGATTGATCAATTTTTTACAGATTATGGCATAGAGTCTGAGCACAAGAATTGTCACACTTACTTAGACTTAAATTGTAGATATAAGTAACACACAAGCTTTCATGTATAACGTACAACTTATTACCGTGTCTTCAAGAGAAGGAATAAATCGTACATCATATGCCAAAACTTATGCGTTACTTATGTCTACAACTTAAATCTCTAATAGCGTTTTCGGCCCGATCGAGTTTGCACTAACCTGGGTTGAAGTAATGATGTTTCATGCTCTCCTATTGGTAGAGCGTGTAATGTCAACCAATAGCGAAGCATTTTTTAATCTAAGCAAACCCGAGCGGGCCGAAAACGCTGTAAGTTACGACAATTTTTGTGCTCAGACCCATACGATTACTATTACGGCCAATATAAATGCTCCCTAACCTTCCTATGGATAATCAATATGCTTCTAGCATGAGAATTTAGTACAGACACAAATTACATCTACTTTCAACGATACGATTTTATCGATAGTGTAAGAAAATGTATGTAATCACATAGTTTTCAAATTAAAAATGTACATCAGAGAGAAACCTGAGAGTGGACATTCCAGCCATTTTTCATGTATCAATGTGTGTGTGTAGTTCTTTTCCACACTTTTATGTGGAAAAGACAAAGACGTCGATTAGACAAAGACGAATAATCAATTTTGATCGTTCGTCCTTGTTAACCATCTATGTAATAACATAGTGAAAAAAGCATAAAAACGTGGACATTACCCTACGAGGTTCGATACATGAAAAAGGCTGTCTACTCTCAGATACATATTATACATACTAGAGAGAAACTTGAGAGAGAACCAAAACCTGTTAACCGCAAAATGTTACAGATAAGGCACTATGAGTATTCGCATCTATCATTTTTAGTCCTTTTCTCGCTCTTTTGCTTCTTTCCTTAACTTTTGCTCTCTCTCTCTCTCTCTCTCTCTCTCTCTCTCTCTCTCTCTCTCTCTCTCTCTCT
>Ga0157363_1000914_pt1 | contig 23571 bp, 14 predicted proteins | sample AttsexASBM1_FD_111477 | JGI IMG/M metagenome (GOLD analysis project Ga0157363, IMG submission 111477) | Fungus gardens microbial communities from leaf cutter ant in Ribeirão Preto, State of São Paulo, Brazil - Atta sexdens ASBM1 | ecosystem: Host-associated > Fungi > Mycelium > Unclassified ... | reverse complement strand
TTTTTACCACAATTATAATAGAAAGTGCTACTATGACCTACCTAGTATTTGAAGGTTAAATTTATAAGTAAATATATCCTTATAATTCTAAAATTTAAAACTACGATCCTGCTGTCAACAAATTACTTCGGTAGCAAGAGCATAACTTTATAGATTTTAAAATTATAAAAATTAGATATAGAATAGAATCAACATTGAAATCAATATTCAAAAGATCAATTAAATTTGCATAAACAAATGCATGTAACAAACTCTCAATATTGATTAATTTTAGCAATCTTGATTATAGAAATTTCTTTGTCATTGATATCTTATCAATGCGAGTGATAAGGCAACAAGAATCGCTCATTTATACGTCATATATTAATCGTCATTATGTTTATTCTCATTAATACGTATACCGTTGAGAGTTAAAACATCCACGAGCTTTAATACCACATTTCACCTTAATTTATGCAGAGCACGAGTAGAAATATCTAGGCTAAATAGACGTTACGTAAAATTTTCAGATGATATTTATGAGCAAACCTCAACGTCACAGTCGAAGCGGTGCAGCTGCGTGACCGGAGGTGCTCCGAGACGCGTTTTGCACATCTCTTTCGACGCGCCAGTCAAGGTTCGTTAGCCGTCAATTTCACTTTCTGATCTTCTCGGTGGACTTGGCTACGCAAGGCAGCACAAGGTTATGAGAAATAATACTATATTGATATTCATTCTAATGCTGCTGTACTATACACGAGGAGAACGGAACGCGAAAATGTCATAAGGCAGATAATCGATCTCCAATCGATATCTTACTGATGGTATTCTTGTAGAAATTAACGTGAAGCGATAAAAATGATTGAACAAAAGCTGCTAATGCACACGTGTAAAAAAGTACGCTATGAAATAAGAAAAGATAAAAAGCTTGAATGTAAATGTGATTATCAACCGGTGAATTTAATAAATGCAGGAGCTCTTATTGTGCTCTTATGTGACTAAAAAAAAAAAAAGAAAATTTGAGAGGCATTTCTTAAAACAGTAAAAAGTCTGAAAAATTAATTCAACTGTAAATTATTTTAAGCACTGCGATATCCATCCTCAGGACAGAGCGAACACTAAAAGACTAATTCATAATGGCAAATAAAACATGAAGAAACCGTTCGTTGCAAAGTAGTTATGAACATATCTCTAGTTATCTCAACCTATCGATTGATTATTGATCGCATATTATTTTATATCATGGATAAATATGAAATAATATTGCATTACTAAATCAAATGCATTTCGCAAATTCAGAGAATCTCTCTGATAGCTGATAATTTTTATAGAGGGAAAAATCAGTCCGCTCATTTATCATTTCGACATATGGTACTCTAAATAAAAATTTCATGTTCGTCATCACCGAACGAAATAATGAATAAATGGCTGCATCGCACATTAAAGCAACCGCGACTTTTCGTAGTTCATAGTCAAACACATTCTAAAAATAGCGATGTTTAATTATATAATTCTCACTATGTTGGTGTTAATTAATATTAACGCCAATATGATGTGGATTTAACATCATGGGTTTTTAATCCACACCATAGTGTTGATATAAACACCAGAGGTTTGAAATTTACATCATGTTGGTGTTAATATTAATACTAACATAAGTGAGAATTATATAGGCACCGCATGAGTGTTAAATCCACACCAGAGGAATATTGAATTCATATTGATATTTTTTAGAGTACACACGAAATGTCTTAGAAAACATGAAAGGACTAATTAGGTATTTTTATATTTTACAAGATGTGAACATTTTACAACGTGACAATCCGCGCGATTCGATACAATCTCTTGGATATGAGTATGGTCAATGCTACAATACCTTGAAGTATTCTTTATATTCTTCTCTAATTGGTCAATTCGTAAAATTCTTTCTTCTGATAGTTAATCAAATGCTTCAAAGATTATTGCTTTTAAGATTAGTCCGACTCTAACTACTTTTAATTTTTTAATTAAATAACTCTTAACTACTTTTCATTCGCGAGTCGTTTTATATAGTCGCGTTCCTTTGGTTTTTATTTTTATTATATTTTATGTTTCTGGGCCCGAACATAAAGATTGTCTAAGTGTCTAAGTGTTTATCGTAAGTCAAGAATCAACATATAAAGCATATGGATTGTCTGCAATGAGAGTAATATTACATAGTAAGCTATAAGAAATTGACCAATCATAGTTGATTATTCTCCTCACATTCGACTGTGATTGGTCGATTTCATACTGTTTACAACTTTACCATATAACTCCAATTGCAGACAATCCTGTAGCTTTAAAGTTTAAAGCAATAACGAAATCATAGAAAATTCAAAATGTCAATTTGTTTACTGGTTACGACTTGCTGCTTAAGTTTTTTTGTGTCTTTAAGACTATTGGAGATAGTTACAATAAATCCAGTGTTGACTTAGGACTCTGTTGGACAGTTACAAGTTGCAATTTGTGCTTACGCCATTTCTCGTAACTTACAAAAGAATTTGAAAAAATGGAGGATAGCGGCACCTCCATGGGCTGATAAGCCATCATCTTCATGCGCACGTGTCGGGCTAGAGATCCATCGTGGGAAAGATCCCTCTCGCATCCTTGCGTCTTGTCGCGGTTCTTGAAGACGCGCCGCGCTGAATTGCGGCGCGCTTCCGCGAATGCAATACCTCGCAACAACATCGCGCGACATTGATATCACGGCATGAAAGAAAGGTATTTTATATTTAATAAAATAGAACGGCGATAAAAAGGAACACTGAACAATGCGCGTGAAGTTTTTGATTATGCTAATGTAATTTAAACATCAAAATTCGCGCGACGCGATCGAATCGAGGGAATGATTCACAAAGTGATAAGTCCGCAATTGTTAAACTTGCAACTCGTGTGAATGGGCAAAGAAATTTGTACGAATACGGAAAAGTGTAAAAACGCGCACGCAACTGTTATAAGATTCAATCCTTCGCTCGGATAACTCAATCAGCTTCTGCAGGATCGAACCGATATGTATAAGAGCAATGAGTTTTGCTCGTTATCAACGGATACTGGCTGATAACGTGGTACAATCTCATTTGAAAATGCTTGCTTGATGTTTCGCATATGGAGTGAAAGTGCGAGAAAACGAAAGAGAAAAGATTTAAAAAATTAACGGATATATATCAAATAATGAAATAAAATGTTACGAGAGTCATTTTTTTTTACTTAGGAACATTACATTCGTAAATTATTTTAAAATAAGATTTTTTAGAACGCACATCATTGATTGCGCGAATTTGTACACAGATTGCGACAATCATAAAATAACTGCTGCTGTCAGAATTGTTAATCATTAATCAAAGACGAAGTTGAATAATTTTGTGTCGGTTTGTACCGATCTTATTCACCTAGCTTTTTTTTTCTCACTCATCATGTATTGACCCATACTATATTAAGTCGCATGTTTATTTCTTTATAAAGCTCTTGCATTTAATTATGCAACATAATAATTATAAATGACTTTGTACATATACTTTCGTAATATAATCGTATTCTACGTTGATATAATTTGCATATTGGATCTCAAACAACTTGCATATTGATTTTAAATTAGAATAAAAATGTATCAACTATCGAAAATTATGTGAGATGCGTTTCTCTAAATAATTTCATTATTAAGATCATCTTTATATGAAGATTAAAATCTCATTATTGCGAGCAAATCTTGTTTAATTTATGCTGCACGTGGAAAGAGTTTTTGTACGTGCTACGTATATGTGTAGCACTGATCAAGAAACATGATGTAACGCGCTATAAACATAATAATAAAACATATTGATGTTTACTTCATACTTTTCTAAATAAAATTTCTCTATGTTGATAATTTCTTATTCAAAAAACAAATTGTAATTCTATATTATACACAGAAATTAAAAATAAATATAATTTTTGTACAAAATAAAAAAAAAAGATTTGATAAAAGATTTTTTAATTTAAGACGCCATTGATATCAATTTTAGATATTTGATAAGTGTACGCTTTTTAATATGTTTAATACACATGATTTTTTATCTTTTACAATCTTTTATACATTATTTACAGAGCGAATTGGGAACTGTAAGCTGTGGCTGTGTCTCAGTCGCGATTGGAAGAGCGAGCCGATTCAATCGCGGAGTGATCCCTGAAGAAGTGGACATCGCGTTAACAGAGCTGACATTCATCTTATCGAAACGCTTTCTGCACAGACTGTACATTGCTAAGTCCGTCGTTCGACTCCTACCAAGATTAAGGTAATGCTCGGCTGATATGATACAATAGTTATGTAGTCTTTTCAGTTCTCTATGGTGCTTCCGCTGGATGGCCGCGACATTTACGAGACCTTAGAATAATATCTGAAGTCGTAGAGAAAGAAAGGTACGATCCTATATCATCCCTTGTCACATGACTCGCTTAATACTCATTTAGATGAAGATTAGATTAAATGTCGTCTCTGAGACAACCAAATGGAAACGAAGAAAACTTGCATCTCTGAGAATCAGAAATCTTAAGGAGAATTATGATTTTTATATTAGCTTTCATATATAAATCCTGCATCACAAATCTTGCGACATTAAGTTTATAAAAATTAATTTAACAAAAACATCTAAAGAAACCCCATAAGAAGATATAAAGATAAATATTTTTTTAAAAAGTCAAAAAGCTCACCGTAGCGTAAGATGAAATTTTTGGTTTCCACTATGGGAAACCACTACAATCACCAGTGGAAGAAGTCGTGCAGAGACTAAAACAATAAAATAGCATATAATTAGTAACTTAAATTTTGCATTAAAGTTATATTTAATAAAGTTATATTTCTCAAGCCTTCATATTAAAGAAATCGTTTTTTTTTGTAAAATTAGCTAAATATGCAATTTTTATCATGGTTGCATATATTATCCTTTGTCTACTAAATGTATTGTTCGCTTTATCATCAAATTAATATTTACTATCATGTCATTTTGTGTTCTACTTGGCAAAGATCTATACTTTGTCCAAATGTAACTTTTGTGAGAAATAACTGTTGCAACATTGTGTCTAAAGTGAGAAAGTTTTTGCAGTGACAGAATCATAACTATAGAAATCATGTCAAATAGAAATTGTTTGCCATCGAATAATGTCTACAGTAGAGAAATCCTGGAAAAAAAAATAAAGAAAAGGTATGATAAAGAGGAGAATGAGAAAATCGCAAAACGAAGTCTTATCACAGAGTTTATCTCTCTCTCGCTTTTTTAGGTTATAAGAATATTATATCTCAGAGAGAGATACCCGGTACAAAGTACAAGGTACGCGTGATTACAAGATACTTTAACTGTCTCGGTTATACCTGTCCGCCCCTCCCTGCGTGTTTTTACAGGCGGGGTGGACAAAAGCCCGCGAGCGATTCGGATTACAGTCAAAGGATTAGATCAGCTGTTGATGTCGCGAATCGGCGACGCGTGTATCGAACTACGTTTACGGAAGCCGATACCTCGGATCACAAAATTCACGAGACGATTTTCGTGTAAAGGAACTCAGCGATGACTGTGCTCCTTTAATGTATTGATTGAATTATTCCCGCAGTAACATCAGGCGAACTTGGACGGAATTAGGTTAAAGGACAGCGTCACGTCTTCGCGTCGCCAGGACGGAACGGTGGATTCGATCGCTTACCGTGCGTCGATGTCTGCCGCACATTCTTGCTCGAGAAAATATACAGGGAGATACGCGTCAACGCTACCGCGTGCACGTTCACGTCACTGACATTTCCCCGTGAATTACCGGGACACAGCACCGTACAGTTACACTCCCGCGCGTCGCCTTCAGGATCGTGGCGAGTGGACCGAATGACGTGAAGCGAGACACGAGACGAAACGAGTTGAAGGACGCGCGCGGACGAACAAACGAGTCAAGAGAGGCCAGGCCGTGGCCGCGTCACGGCAGACCGACGTCGAAAGTATCACGTTAAATATAGGATGCAAAATCGTGATATCTACATGATTCGCGAGCGCTTCGCGGGATGCGCACACCGAGCGATATATTCGGCTCCGTTTATCGTCTCCTGCCTGAAGTTAGGCGCTTTATGACACTCTACGATCCGAACGTTTCGTGTCTTGATACTCTATGCATCGTGACTATAGATTTGTATAGACAGACCGCGCACGTTTCTGTTGAAACTTTAGCACTATTAAGATAATAATAATTCAGATGCTTTCCTTAACTAATTTTACAATTAACGGGGAAGAGGAAAGTAAGAAAAGCAATTGCCTTCTTTATTTTTAGCCCGATATTGATAATGAATTCTTATTTCAAGGTAGTATAAAGTCTGTTCTATAATTGCGTAAGTGCAGTTGAAAATGGTTGTAATTGCAAGAATTAATCAGTCATAGTCATAGTCAAACACGAGGAGAATATTTGATTGTGGTTCATCAATTCTTATAAATACAGTGACTACGTTTAGCAGAAAAAGTAATTTTTGTAACTGTTGTAAAACTGTAAAATTCTTTAATACACAGGTTTACAGTAAATTCAGCGAGGAATTAAGAGCAAGACCAATCACATTAAATAATTTTGCAACAATTGCTGCTTTTTCTACTGAATGCAGCCAATCACTTATGATTATGCTTACGCAATTCTAAAATAAGCTTAATGTTTTAATTATTTTAAGACATTAATACATGTACACATTTGATTTACATATATATGACATTTTAAGACTATACCCAAGCAGAACAACAAGTCATTATGATATCAAAATGATTCCAGAATGATCATTAAAAATCATTTTTCAATCATTTCCGATTCATTTTGATATTATTATGACTTGTTCTGCTTGAGTACTTATATGGATATAGTCTTCAAATTAATTAAAGTCTGTTCGCGTTACTTGAAATCTCTCAAAATTTTTTAACTTAAAATAAGATAGATACATATTTGGGAGTTGAAAAGTACAAACAACGCGAATAAACCTTAAGAATCAATTATAGGTCTGTTCTTTTTAACTTAAAGTTCTTTCATAATTCATCTTCCTTCTTTTTTTTCTATGTAGTGCCGCGTTGGAGAGAAAAAGAGAAAAGATGAACGTGTAAGAAGTTCAGGCTTTATGAGTACCGGTTTTAGATGCTCATTCTCTCTCTCTCTCTCTCTCTCTCTCTCTCTCCCCTCCCCTCTTATTTCCTCCCTCCTCTCATATTTCCTTTACATTGTCTTTATTCAACATATAATGTGACAAAACATCAGTCACACATTATCTCTTCTTCGAATTAATACAATTTATTATGTAAGTCTACGATTCAAAATTTTATAATTTAAAATATTTTTATGTATACATTGTTTATATATATATATATATATATATATATATATATATATATATATATATGACTGTCTCATGTAATGAAAGTAGGAGAGTGCAAAAAGCAGTAAAAGAATAAATAATAATGTTACATAATTTAAATTAGTTAATTTAGCCAATCAAAAGATATTTTAAATATAATGTTGACCTAAAAGTGCCTAATTTTAGACATAAAAATGTAAATGAAGCGAAAATACGAATGATATTTTACGTCAAGTAAAATCAACTTTCACGATAATCACGATAATCACAGTCGCGATTCTCTTTCGGCTATAACTTCACATCAAGCATACTTGAGTATAAATTCGAGCAAAATTTTCATTAGATTTTTTTGTAAGATTTTTGAATTATTATAGCTTTTTTGAAAAAAATGATTAAATTAAAATCATTATACATAAAACTTAATTGTATATTAATTTTAATTTTCATGGCGATCACAGCATGTGATTGCATCTTTTTTTTCGCTAACTTCAAAATAAGCAGTCAGTGAACTCGAATAAACTGCTCTTCTGTTTTCATGTAAAATTTTCATTAGTTTTTTCCAGGATTTCTGTATTTTTAATGCCTTTTTGGAAAAAATTATTAAATTATTAAAAATTATTAATTATATTTGATTGTATATTTATACAACAATTTAATTTCATACTTCGTTTTGAATTGCATAAATCTTTTTCTACATAGGTATAAAAATAAGGTACACATAAATATTTGCCCGGATATTAATATTACAATTTATTATAATTTTTAATGATTTATTATAATTTTAACTGATCTATCATTCGATTATAAATACCTATTAATGATTTTATCACTTAATAACGATCATTTAAAAAATTATTTTACTTTATTTGATACTTTCGCGAAATATTTCAAACGTGTGTTGATGCTTATTCTAAATTAATTTCTTTTCTTTCAAAATGTATATATATGTTATATATCTTTAATAAAACAGACAGACGCCATTCTTTCTTTCAATGACCGAAATGCTTTTTTTTTTCTTATTTCCTCATTATTGTCCTCAAATAAGTATCTCTCACCGATATATATATTCGCATCAATCATAATATCCGATAACGAGCTGTTGTTTCCGCATTGTGGCGGCCATATTTTCCCGTCGCACGCATACCTACGAGCGAGCATTTGTAATTACGCAACACGCATGCACATGTGTATTCGCAACGGGATCGAAGCAGCATTGTATTGCATGTAGCTTATTATTTCCGAAAATTCGATACCCGTTTCATCTTTGCCATCAGTTTCGACAGCCGGCGCGAGAGCGCGCATTGTCAATGGCGCATGCGCTATACAAGCTCGAACGTCTATCTACGACGTCTAGGAACAATTCGTTTTGAATATGATGTAACTTGCCGCCTATGAATTTGAAACTGGCATCGATGTCGATTTGATTTTTTTGTGTAAATTCAGCTTTTAATACTGTAATAAAAAAAACCATTTTTTTCTGCCAATTCTATTCTTATGTACAAATATAAATATTACTTATGAGTGTAAACAACATTGAAATTTATTTCTCACCGAGAAACCTTTGTTCCGTATTTTTTAATAGGATAAACACGGTACATTAAAAAACAATTCTCTTCAAAATCAAAATATATTTTCATTCAAGAGAATTAGCCATTTCCTCTCAAAAATAATGAGTGTAGCAAGCCTTTAAAAATTGATTAATCATAATTTGAACATAAGAAGAATAATCGACTGTAATTGGTCAATTCCTTAAGGTTCAAGGTTTGCTAGTCCTACTTGCGGGATTAAGAATTAGAGAATTTAAGAATTATTACAGGCAATGTTCTAAAATCATGTCCCACGCTTACAATCTTCAAACTTCTGCACTCTTCGGGACATATAAATAATGTAAAAACGTTTTGATATTGTGCAAAGTAATAAAAAATATTTATTTAGATTAATTAAAATTTATCAAATTTGATAAAATAGAGATTTGACGCGAAAACATATTTGAGACGAATTTTTACAAATGTTTGTCAGTGCAAGATTTAATTGTGAAAATAGCGATGACGAGATTGACGAGTACTAAATCGTGCCGTTCACTCGCGCTTTTCGCGAGGCGCGACCGCCGTTCGCCGCCTAGAGAATTTTTCTGCCCGATGGCTGGCAACCTGGGATATCGATTGTCATTATTTATATCGTACGTTTCCTCTTCAGTCATCGATTCACTTTTTACATTTTACATTTTTACAGTAATGAGAGAGTTAAGTTTTTCCCACGGGCGTATGGTACTCTAAGTTAGCCCCCACATGTGTGATCATAGGTGTTGTTGAAGGGGAGTCGAGTGTGTGAAGAGAATGACGGATAGCCAGCAGCAGTTTTGCTTGCGGTGGAATAACTTTCAGGCGAACATCACGAGCCAGTTCGAGGCGCTGCGAGATGACGAGGACTTCGTCGACGTTACCTTCGCGTGCGACGGCAGGCGACTCCAGGCGCACAAGGTCGTCCTTTCCGCGTGCAGCCCTTACTTCAAGGAGTTGTTCAAGGTTAGAAAACCATTTTCTTCCCGCTCCCCACCTTAGACGTATCCCGTCCCTCTCCCCTTCCCCCTGCTCCCTTCATCCGTCCTCCCCCTTTCGTCCTCCGGCGGCAGCCGTCCGCCCTCCTCCTTCTCCCCCCTCTCTTCCTCCTCTCTCTCTCTCTCTCCCTCCCTCCTTCTCCCTCGCTCTCCCCTGGCAAGTCTTCGCCCCTTTTCACCTCCTTCCCGCTTTTCCCCTGTTCATCCAATAAGCGCGCGCGCACATGTATGTATGGGTGCGTGTGTGTATATGTGTTGCGTATGTATATATGTGTATATATGTATATATGTGTGTGTGTGTGTGTGTTTTGTGTGTGTGTATGTATGTGTGTATGTATGTATGTATGTATGTATGTATGTATGTATGTATGTATGTATGTATGTATGATGTATGTATGTATGTATATATGTATATGTATGTGGATATGCACACACAACGTGCATTTCCTTCTCGATGAATAATTTCAAAATTACACAATACCTATTTACGCGACGACCTCTTACGCGTCTTATCTTTTTCGTTGAGCCTCTGGCTCATTTCGAAATGAGGCGTACTCGTGCGCGCGATTACGTCACGACATGCATCTACTTTTCGCCCTCCGTCCGCGTCCTCCCTGTCCTCCCCCTGTCCTCCCCCCCTGATTGCCCCAGCCTTTCGCGACCGCGCCGAACAAAATTTATAATTGCTGCCCGGCAATTAACGCGCCGGCCAGGCAAAGCTGGCAGAGGGAGTCGATAAACGACCGATGGCTCTGGTCGTATACGTTTGTTCAATGAATGGTGTTCGCGCTCTCTTGGAGAGCGAAATTATGCAACCATAATCTGCTCTCTTATCTCTTTTATATTTTTTTTTCACAAAAGAGATATGACTGAGTGCAATTACCTAAATGATATGACATTACAATATCAAACTGAAATTGTAAAGGAGGAGATAATGGATTATAGAAGATTTTAAAGATTTTTTGTATTTTTTTCATGCGATAGATCTGAGAATTAAATATGGAAAACTAAATATATAAAATTAAATTATTAACTTAACAATGTGTTAGCATTTTTCTAAGAGATTTTTTATAATATTATAATCATTTATGCAGAACTTAAAAAATAGTGAATATAGTTAATCTGATCAAACTGATAATACACACTATTTTTAAGAAAACAAATTTAATTATAATATGATAATATCTAACTGATATTTTCAAGAAAACCAAATTAATCATAGTAACTTTTTTCATAACTTTCTCCTTTTGTTAATTTTTTTTGCTCTTTTGATAAATACTTTATAACATGTTTGAAATTATTTTATAGCATGTGATTAATAATTTCATGGGATGTATTTTGCAGACCAATCCCTGCAAGCATCCGATAATTTTTATGCGGGATGTCGAATTCGAACATTTACAATCACTATTGGAATTTATGTACGCTGGAGAGGTAAATATCTCGCAGGCAGAGTTACCTACATTTCTACGTACTGCTGAATCTCTTCAAATACGTGGCCTCACCGACTCCCAAAGTAATCAGCACAACAACGAAAAGGTTTCATACAAGTTTGCACATACTTAGTATTTGTGCTATGCCACATGTACTAAAGTACACTATTTTTAAATTTATAGCATTTGAAGACAAATAACATCCACGCATCAAATGGTCGTGATCTGATCTCGCCAAGCTTTGACGATGAACGCAGTAAAACTCCACCACCTTCAAGCCCTCCACCACTAAAAAGGCTGTGTAAAAGAAGTGATTCACCTCCAGTTTCTAGTCCAGCACCCACTGTGCCGCCTTGTGCTACCATTGCACCACGTTCGCGCCCACTTATCGAGCCTCAAGTTCAGCTCGATTGTTACAAAGATCTCGATATCGTTGAGGTATTTTACACTATACATTTACATATTTTTGATACGTTTCGTGTATATACACAGAGATTTTTTTCATATGTTTACAATATTAATATGCACTCTATTTTCAGCCAAAAATAGAATTACCTGAATATGGCAGTGATGACGATTGCTCACCTAAACAGGAAGCTAATACATTACCCAGTGGATTTCTCAGCTTGGATAGTGGTATGGAAGTGTTACCGTCTTATCCATCATCTTATCAAGGTAATTATAAATTATTGAAAATTAAAATGTGAATTTTGTAAAATCAATAAATGAATTGTTTAAATATATATTTTTAATCTTTTTTAATAATCTTTTTTCATACTTATTTGTTGAAAATATCAAATCACTAAAATTTATATATTTATTTTAGGAAACCAGAACGTAGAAGGAGGAATGCCAGGTCCATCACATGGGAGTACAGAATTGAATCAAGAACAGCAAGGTGAGTCAATATTTATTATTTTTTGGTAGTGCGAGCACCATTACAAACAGCAACAACCTAGCCATTACATCACAAATGTCAAATGTGAGTAAAAACAAGGAAGCAGAAAGGAATCTTGATGGTTTGAAATGGTAAGCTCGTGTGTAGCTCGGTAGGTCTTGGTAGGTGGTAGGAGACATTTGACACTCGGAGGCTGTAACAGGCCTGAGTCCACAGAGTGCAGTTTGCAGTTAAGCAGCTGTGTTGTATGAACGTTACCGAAATAGCCCGGAAACTTGAATCATTAACAAGTCCTGCGTGTACATATTCAAAAACAACCCCATCCCTTTATGCTTTATAATCTTTTGTTTTCCTGCTTCACGTATATTAATGCATACATATATACATACACTAGATTGCCCTGGTAAAATGTTTAGCTCATTCATATAGGAAGAATAAATGCTTATTAAAAAGTTAACACTCAAACTATCAACAAAAATTTATAATCATTTGCTTTTTTTATTACTAATTATAGCTATATTTACATGTGACAAGTTTTTAAATTGGCTTGTACATATTGCTTCGAATCGAATTAATATAATATGAAATGATATGATTAATGTTATATATTTTTTGCATTATAATTACATTAAAATCGAGTTATTGATGAATAAAGCAAATGAAAGTGTAATATCTGGGATTGTATCTGTAATTTCTCTGTAATGTTGTACATCTTATATTGACATATTTGTGTTTTCCATTTACATAAAATTATTTTGGATTGCCATCTTCTTTTTTACTTATAAAAATCAAATATTATATTTAATCAAAATTTTTATTTTAAATATTTATTCATCGAGTGATCTACAACTAATAAAAATTATTATGCTACCACATATCAAAATAAATTACGAATCTGTGTCTACATGTCTGTAACAATGTTTAATCTTCTGTTTAAAAACATTATGTGTATACGTAATAGAAAAAAATTAAATATGTACAGTAATCATGCAAAATAAGATTTTCACTAATTTACTGATTCTCATTATTCATCGATTCATGCTTACCATTGTTTTCAAACTATATGTTTTTTCTTACTGCATTACCATTGTTTTGTCTGCCAAACATATTTGACTCATCGCATCCTTGCAAGTGATACTCTTGCGGGGGGATCCTTTTTGTACTGTACCGTGCAGGCAGCAAAAATTGGGTAGCGCTAAATAGGGTTGTTTGCTGGTTGTTGCTGTCCTGTGGTGGGTGGTATCATTCTGATATTATACGTGTGACAAGGCGTGGTGCTATGTTGTGGTAACGTGCAATGCTGTGGGCTGCTACCGGTTAGAGCAAGTTGTGTGTGTGTTGCAGCTGACCTGCGTAAACTGCACTCGCTGGACCCACGCCCCTGTCCTGTGTGCAACCGCATGTACAGTAACTTGTCCAACCTGCGGCAGCACATGCGCCTCATCCACAACCCTCAGAGTGTCACTTGCCCTCTATGTAACAAGCCATTCAAGACCAAGCTGTACCTGAAGCGCCACCTGGTCAGTTTCCACGAACTCAGTGTGGCAGACAGGCAACGTCAGGAAGAGATCTACCAACATCAAGTTAAGGTTCAGGTCCAGGGACAGGGACAGGGACAAACGCAGGTTCAGGGAGGAGCTCAAGCTCAGACCCAAACACAAGTTCAGGCTCAAACACAAGCTCAGATTCAAGCTCAGACTCAGGTGGATAATAAGGTGCTTTTAGCGGCTCCTGCACCACCTACTCGGGGTACTCCCGAGGAAGGTGGAGCTAGCGGTGGTGGGAACACCACAGAACCAAAGCTCAGATCGTATCAGACACAAGCTGGCGATAATGCTTATCCGGTAGAGGTAGCGCAGATTGGTGATTCAAAGCATTTTGCTAGTGGGATGTTGCAATTCGATGCTACGTATCACTAATGTGTGTACAGGATTTATTTATTTTTTAATCTATCGCGCCCAGTATCATTTTGTGATATAGTAATGAATCGAGTTTATCTTTATTGTTTAGTGAACTTGTGATTCAATAGGAAACGTATCTTCGTAGTTGACCAACAAGTAGATAGAAATAACGTTACGACACAAGGCTGATTCCGTATTTAATAATCAGGTCCTGCGCACTCAAGTGCGCAGATGTATAACTTATCATTTTTAATCTTTTCAAATGCGTATGCAATTCTTGTCGTACGAACACGAGTGGAGGACAAGATGTCAAATCCGATTGACGGTCGCGTACTTCATTGTTTTCGTCCGTAATAAGACGCCTACATAGATCATTCGAATGATCATTCATACGAAGGTCGACAGTGTATATAGGTTTGGGAGACTAGTTTACATATAAAAGTCCCGTGCCTATTCATCGTAAAGATGAACGCTGATGAGGGAGAGAACGACTAAAATGCCGATGGTGGAGCAGCCATCCCACCTCGTACTGATAATTCTGCAGCCGGATACTTGTTGTTTTATTTAATGCTATACAGTGTTATACAGACTACAGATATTTACTACAATATTATATTCTTACAGAGGATTATATTTACTTTATTATTGCAACGCAATGTGCAATGACATAGCTCGTACATGATATATTTTTCACATGCATACATTGCAATATACAGCCAATTGACAGCTCAACAGAGTAATAATATTTATTATTAACAGAGTTATCAACAAACCGTGATCGCAATAATGCAGCAGATTGAATTTAACAATATATAATAAGAAGGCAATATCTCTGCTGGTTTCTTGTTTTTAAATGTGGAAGACTTGTCTTTCAAGTACTTCTACCTCAATGATATATATATTTATGAAAATAGTATAAGGATGCTTATTTTATTTTTTATTACCATAAAACAGATTTATACATATAGAACGATTGTAATATACTCTCATGATATATTTACATAATAAATATATCTAAGTTATATTTTTGAACTTGTATTTAATTTTTGATTTATTTTAATCGGAAAACGATTCTTTTTTAATATTTTAAATATTAAATCACAATATTTATGTATCAAGAGATATTTTGCACCAGCTTTATACGTAGCTATATGTAGCAATAACTTTATAAAAGAGATGCTATATGTACTTTACAGGAAAGAAAAGTTTTTTTTTGGAAATAGTGTTACATATTTTATAAGATTCTTTAAGAGTTGGTATTAATATGCGTTTGTTGTAATTTCAATGTGTATATATTTTTATTTCTGCGATGATTCCGGTAATCATCCGTTTCTGCCTTTTTTTTATCTTGCACGCAACTTGCTTCTGTTATTTTTTACAAGATATTCAGTTTCAACTTTCTATAAAAGTAAACCAGCATAGATATCTGCCACACAATTCCATAGCCATAGTACCACACAGTACAACTCAGGATCTTTTATATTATATTTTACAGATGACAATAGTTCCATAAGTACGATTTATAATAACGATTCTAGGAAATGGAGCACAGAGTATGTTCCCTAGAATCGTAACTTTTTATAAGTCGTACCATTCATATAACAGGCTCCTTACCTCACATACAATCAAATTACTAAACAGATGCAGCTATATATTATTATAATATATTTACATACAACAACTTACAATAGTACTGGGACGTTGCAACGACTGCAACTAACACAGATTGCCGATATTATACAAACGGTTTTTATTATCTGTTATTACATTGGTAAGTGATTGCAATGTTTTTTTACAAGTTAAACATACATACTATGAATATACATTCAAGATTTTTGTTTACGATATGAATGGATGCCCAGCACAACTGACAATTAGTACCGAAATAAGATTAGATTATAAATGTTGCATATCATATTATAATATTGTTATACATTTGCCAAGCAGTGTTACATTCATCAACTCTCAGGCTTCGGATCATATACAGATTTCATTTTGCTTCTTTCAATAAATAGTGCTTCTTCTAATGTATTTTTATTATAATACCATACATATATATTATATATAATGTATAATATTACATTATATGTAATGTATATACAATTACACAGATAACAATCCAGCTATTGGTTTGTATAATACAATATCTTATAGAACAAGAAAGACAGATATTTTTTTTATGTTATTTGATGAAATATCACATTTTTCGTTTTACTACTAACTCGTTTTATGTTAACAGTAATCTACAATAGATATTTACAAGAGTATTATTTATATTATTAAATTATTTTTAGTATTTGCTTTTCATCATTTTGATATCCACTCGATCCTTTGCCTGAGATCCATATACTGTGTATATCAGAGTGATGTGTTACAGAATGTCACATAATAGTAAGCATCATTTGACAGGCCGGACTTCGCTGGGCATTAAAACCGGTTATCTAGCTAATATCACAATACAATTTCGAACACTCACTGTTATAATTGCGATTATATTACGAATTCAAATGGTGTGCAAACATTCCGAAGCACGGAGACAGCAGAGAACAGAAAACAAGAAAAGTAAAAAAAAAAAGAAAGAGAGAAAACAAAAAAGAAATGGAACGATAATATTATCGATTGAACGAGCACACTTACAGCTAGAAAAAAAAAACTCGCAAAGAATTTTGCATAGTATTTTTTGGGTCTAACAATGCAATTTACCATATATTAAATGAAGAGAGATATTGGCGACATATGTACACATATGCCGTGAGAAGTATCTCTTAGTGATGAAATATGAACAGTACTTGCCATTTTTCCAAAAGAACTCGATGAGTAGGTACAGCAAGCTCACTGGAAAAAAAGTATCTTTTGTCTGCGATAATAAGTTTTAACTTTATCCTACTGCGATTTAGCATTTGTATCATGCGTTGTTATGATTATTATTGCTATTACAATAATTACTACCGCTATTATTATCAATATCAATACCACCATTACTACTACTATTACTACTACTATAACTATTACTACTACTATTACTACTGTTCTACTACGATTACTATTATTATCACCGTTAATCCAAAAAACTTTGGACGCATATTGTATATTGTCTCGAGAAAGCTTTATGTTCGAAAAAAACGTATTCAGTTTTTTGCAACGTGTGTTACGACATGCGTTGCTTTTCACGGTCATGAAAACCATTATCTTTTAGCGCATTTAATTATGTGTTGTATATATGTAAATTATTATGTAATTTGTATGCGCGACACAAAAAAAAAGGTAACTCGTGTATTCGATCGCTAGCTGTTACTGATATAAGTGTAGTTGTAAGGAATATTACTTTGAGGGAAGATGATAAAAGGTTTCTCTTTTAAACGATGAACATCTTTCTATTTTGAGTTTGTAGCATTGCGAAACATATTTCGCAACAAATTGATTTATTATTTATTCATTATTATTTACTCAGTAATTCAAAATGAAAAATTTTATTCTAGTCATAAAAATGCGACTTTCATGTATTCAATGAAATTTATATTATTTGAAATTGTGGTTATCAGTATTAATAAGTTAGAATATCTAAATTGAAAGAGAGATTGATAGTATTAAAATATTTTGAAAAAATATTTTTTGGGAAAGTATTCGTTTCATATTATCTTGTTTGAGAAAGTATTTTTTTCAAAAATATAATGGACTGTTATTTTTAAGATTACACGTTTTTAATATATTTTCTAGGTATATTTTCAATTAATATATATGTTACAGTTTAAGAAACAAGTCCAGTGTGCAAAAATATATGGTACTTAATGTTTTTAATTATCATCTTGTTACGATTATAATATTATCTTATGACAAAATGGTATTATTAATTCTTAAAATAAATTTTTACTCTCCTATGATTGAAATATATGGTATTAGCATAAATTCTTAGGTAGAATTCATGCGTGAGCGTAATAATGCTACTTTTAAGATAAAACTATTGACCTATTGAGGAAAAAAATTGAAGAGAAGACTAAAATTGTAGTAATATCATAAATACGTCGTGATGTCTTCGTTCGAATGAGAAACCGCATTTTTTAACGCAATATAATCTACATAATTTTTTATTCTAAATTCTGTTCTCCGATCGTCATGTCGATCCTTTACGAGTGTACTTTTTCAAAAATATATAAGCTTAAGAGATAGAGTTAGATTTGAGTACGTTCAAGAGGCAAAAATGCGAAATTTCGATGTAAATAGCGGCAATTTTTCCAATATGACCGTATTGAGGAATATTTCGCTTCTAAAGTAGTCACACACGCTAATATTTAAGTATGATATTTATTCGAATCATGGCGTATCCGAAGTAAGTTATTCTCTAAGTAAAAAGGTAGGTCAATAGCGTCTCGTGCTATCCCACGTATAATTATATAATTATAATTATAACGGCAATTGCATTGCAAAAGTATACATACGACTGATTTTCGACGAGTGCGAGTGTGAGTGCGCGGTATGTACTGAATTAAGACGTATAAGAAAAATGAAAGAGGAAAGAAGTGAAGTACAGTAATCTGTACTTGGCGGAATTTCTGAACAGATAATTGATGAGAAAATTCGTATCGGCTTCCTCTTTGCCACGCGTGAAAGAAAAAAAAAATATCGCGTATGCGAGAAATCTATCGAGATTCTCGATAGAAACTCCAAGATCGTACACAAAAAGAAAGTTGAATTCACTTTAGAGATTTATGGAAGAGTAAATTCTTCCTGTTTGCATAGATTTTTTTTTTTAATGTGATAGGATAAAATTTCTCGATCACTAGATATTTCATTCTTTAAATTTAGGTAGCCTTTATTAAGTCTGATTGAAGTCTGAATGATAAATATTTGAGTAGCTATTGACAAAAGTTGTTATCTGTACTTGAAATTTTTTTGATAAGCAAAAAAACTTGTATAATTTTTCTTATTTAAGTTATCAGTAAGATATTTTTTTGAAAAATTAAAAAAAATTTATTGTTTTAGTTAACAAAATGTGTATAATATAACATGAGAAATTCAATTTTTATTTATTATGTATTAAATAGAATGCACTTGGCTAGTTTTGCAGGAGAAAGGATTTTAATTGATTTTGAAGTAAAGTACCATTTTTATTAAATATGACTGATGGATATAATTACATTTATAACAGTAGGGATTTAGGGATTTAACTTCCTTTCTCTCTGCAGCAATAGGGACTTTAACTTCTTTTACAATTAGATTTACTTTTTTCCCTTGATTTTATCGGATTTGTAATTGTTTCAGCATATTTTAAAACAATTTATAATTAAGGGGCTAAGGAAGAATCCACAGAAGTTTTAATATCTAATTTATTTATATTTTTGGATATAACTGCTTTTGTATATCGGCTATTTATTTATTTAAGTAACGTTTTACAACTAAGAATAAATACAACTCTTGCTAGTTCTTATCGGGACACTCGTTAGGTGAAACAATTTTATAGTGACGAAACTGATAGAATAAAAAAAATCGATGAAGTGCTCTTTTTAGGCTGATCGTATATATGGGTTCTACGAAAGTGACTTATTATTGGCTTAATATAAACGCGACGGAAGTTGGCGGAAGAAAGTGCAAATTCTCCGATTTACGCTTTAAGATATAGATCTTCTTCTTGTTTTCAATAAGCAATTATCTGGACAGAATGAGCTCTGCATCAAAAAAAAGAACGCGAATTCATAATACGATATTTACCGAGAGATGTATATTTTACTTTCGGCTAAAGTTCCCGCTAAATATTTTCTTCGTAAGAATTTGATACGCCACGATAATAATTTATTTATGATAACTATGCAATACTGCGTTATATTTAACTGACTAGCAGTCGGTGATGGGCGCAAAGTGATTTGACTATATTTGGATACATGTGCAGACATTATGAATTTGAATATGTTTTTATTGTGAAACATTTTAGATATTTTTGCAAATTGTAGCTACTATCGTAAAAGAAATTGATAACGAGAGAATATATTAGACAATATGTAACTTTTACTTCCAATAATATGATATAAATAATTTTGATCAATTTTTTATGTATTAATTACATAAATGTACCGATAGCAACATAACTTTCAGATGTAATCTGTATATTTTTCTATGATATATCTTTCTAGTATTTCTTTTATTTTACACGATTTATTAGAAACATTTAGAAGTAGTTACATATCTAAAAATGCATTCATGCGCATGTATCCGAGGCCCAACACTACAAGTAGCTTAAGCATCGTTGAGCTTGCATCAAGTACGCTTGCAATTTACTGCACATACGCTGCACTTAATTTATCGGAGATTATCTGGAGCAAGACTTGAACCTTTGTGCATAGATATGTGCCGCAAACACAATTTAATTCATCTTTTTCACTATTATTGCAAAGCGCAACGAGCGAAGATTCTTGTGACTGTTGTGATTACTAAACGAATGATGAAGTTTTATAGAGGCTACCTCCATATTTCATTATTCGTCGTAAATAGCTTTTATGTTATTCTTTAAGTTTATGTTATTACGAAATCACAAAGGAAAATTTTAAGGTGAATATTCAAAAAAGGGCAAATCATAATGATATTTGCGAAGATGGATAGTATTATATGTTGCCGTCCATTTTTTAATATAATAGAATGATTTAATTTTTATGACTTTCACTGTTGTTAAAAAATTTACGAAATATTTTAACACATGTATACCGATCCAACGCGATTCATTGTTAATTTCAATTTTTACAGATATAGCTTTAAAAGGATTATCATTTTATGTATAAATCGAACAATTTATATTTCGACATATAATTTTTTTATTTCCATGTGAATTAATAGAATGAATAATTAATTTTATTCCAAACTAAAATGATTTTAAAATATTCGAATCTAGCATTTGTCTTTAAAAAAGCACGTATTGATTACATCACTGATTTAGTTATCTCAATCCTATTTGTTATTCGATTATTCGCGACAGAAAATATAGTTTTGTTTCATATTCTAAAAATCTATTCCAAAAAAAAAATGCACAAATGGTTACCTCGAAGAAAGCTTGCGAAGGATCGCGCGGCACTGTTGAGTCGCATCACGTATAAACCCTACACATGTATACAACGTGCGTTAATTTCGCTAGCGACAGGTGCATCAAGTAGCCATAGATTTGTAATCAAGTGTGCTTTCCACCTCGTCCCCACGTTTTTGCGACACGCAGACAACATGAGAATCTCAGTGTTTTATCGCAATGTCAACGAGGCTGTCCCTCGATTGACGTGGGTCTCTCGCAGTTGTCGCAAAATACGATACTAAGCATAATCCTACTATAATAGCGATGTTCCTATCTTACGTTCGTGTTTTTGTACGTGTTTCGATCGCGAAAAGAAAAAAAGGAGATTATCCCGCGAATCTTCTCGGCTACGAAAAATAAGTTCTCGTTGAATAATCGCGAGACTTTCTGTCTGGTTTAGCGCAATATCCCATCGTAGCGACTCGTTCTGTACCCAAAATTTTGTCAAACGATAACATTTGAATAAAGTAATTCACATTTGTACGGAATATGTATTGCGTTATTTTTACGAGATTGTGTAAAAAAGAAAGATTAAATACGTTGCAATGTATCATGCATACGATACAATCAAGAATCAATCTTGAATCATATATTAAAAAAAGATAATACTAAATGTTCATAAATATTGGTTTGAATAGTACTAACTGAACATTTACTTACATTAAATAAATATTTATTAAATTTAAAAAAATGACAAATAATGATTCTTATACCAAATAAATATATATTTACATTCAATAAATATTTAGTTAGTATTATTAAAAAAAAATATTCATTAAAAGTTAATAAATTTTTTCCAACATAACTTTGCACAATATATATATATATATATATATATATATCTTTATATTTTTTTTTAATAGCATAAATACATGAGTAAACACACATTATTAGAAATATCGAAATATTCACCGACATAAATGGACAAATTCGAAATAATACAACCAAGTTAAGATGCAACAATGGCGATGTTCGGAGAAAATGATATTCTAGAATATCCTAGCTGAGAGAGAGAGAAGGGGGGGGAGAGAGAGAGAGAGAGAGAGAGAAACTTCAATTTAGGAGATTCGAGTTGCAAGCATCACCTCAAGATATTGCGATATCGTAATTGTCTGACAATCGGGGATTCAAATTTAGACCGTGGATCTCCGATCTTAGCAGCAAGATCGGCGAGAAACGAGACAGAAGATGTTAAGGGAGAGGAAAGAAATAAAAAGAGAAAGAAAAAAAGATGAATAGAGGAGGCGGAGGTGTTGGTGGAAGATGGACGCGGATGGAAGGAACAGAGGAACTAATCTAGATTGGTCGGCTGGTGTGTTGCAGCCACTGGTTTCAATACGGAGGCAGTGGGACCATCGCCATTGGCATCGATAGTGATATCGAGTGTTACCGGCGCCATGGAGCCGGTCTGTACCTGGGATACTCCGCGGCCTTGCCCGCGCTGTGGCCGCTTCTACAGCAACAATAGTAATCTGCGGAGACATCTCAGATCAGCCCACGCGACCGCTCCCGACCTCCTCGAGCTGACATCGCTACAACGGAAAACTCTGGTGTTGCCACCGCAGCTGATCTCCGACATTCCTCCCTCCTTCGTTGTAGGACCGTAGCGTTTGTCGAATTGATAGATCAATCAGGTTGAGACATTCCGACATTGATGATGATCTTCACCACAGGACCGTTGTTACGACATTCTTGAGACATTCTTGACATTGATGTTTGTAATGTTAACGGACTTAACTGATGAGTTCTCTCAACGCCGAAGATGGATCGTCAGGGCATTATTGCCAGATATTGGTGCAAACACAATATATAAATATCAATATATAACTACATTTTTGATGTGAAATTAATGTTTAATAGAGAATTAATGGAAAGGTTGTCTCTTCTTGAAGGTTGAAAATACAAAATTGCAAAGATGAGCAATGGAACAAGATTTTCTTTTCGACAGTTACTAGATTGCGTGGACTTTATGAAAATTTAATGAAAGTTTGTGATATTTTATTAATTCTTTTTTTATGTACCTTCTCTCTTTATCTGCGCAATGATTTAATTAATTTATCGATTGAAGAAGAGATTGTTGCAGACGATATTCAATAACCACATCTTATGAATGTGTTAACAGCGGCGAAAATTCAGTGAAAGTAATTTATTTTGTCTGCAGAAACATTCCTGTGACTTTTTGAAGTGTCATATAATTATTAAGTTATTATATTTTTGAGAATATTATGAGAATATTACTATATTATATATTTTGAAATATTTTACTGAATTTGATAAGTTAAGAAGATACATTGTCATAAAAGAAATAGACATCCTTTTACATAAAAGAAATAAAGACATGTTCTCGGAGAACATTGTTTTTTAACTCTCTCTCTCTCTCTCTCTCTCTCTCTCTCTCTCT
>Ga0157363_1000913_pt1 | contig 23576 bp, 13 predicted proteins | sample AttsexASBM1_FD_111477 | JGI IMG/M metagenome (GOLD analysis project Ga0157363, IMG submission 111477) | Fungus gardens microbial communities from leaf cutter ant in Ribeirão Preto, State of São Paulo, Brazil - Atta sexdens ASBM1 | ecosystem: Host-associated > Fungi > Mycelium > Unclassified ... | reverse complement strand
TTAATCGCCCTTGATTACTCCAATTTGGATTGGTGGAATAGGTTTTTTCGTTAACTAGTAATAGGATTTTTCTTTGCTCTCGGATTAGTCAAGATCTTGGGGGAAGAAAGGATGTTGACCGGAGTCTGTAGTGTGGAAAAGTGTTCTCTTAAATTTTATGACCTTAAAATTTATGGGAAAACGCTCGTGCAGTGTGTCAAGAAAGCGCAGGTGCAGACCACCCAGAATCTACTCCTGAACGTCGCGTATCGTTTCTTAGATTTTGATCACGGACTCGTGAGAATCGTTCACGACTTGACCGTTAAAAAGAATCTTGGCGCCGCCAAGTTTTACGCTTCCAATGATATATTTATTATTATTTTAATCGCAGTGTCCGAGGAGCACAAACTGGTCCTTTTGGACCCGCCACTCGTGCACCGAGTTTATTTCAGAGCAACATTTGTGAGCAGATACTGGATTCTTTGTTTTAGTTTTTAGTGTGGGAAAAGAAAATTTTTAGTCTTCTCTAAACTATAATGCTTAACTTGTGCGTTATTCGCAGCTGTCTTTTTATTTCGACGAATTCCAAATCTCTATAAAAGAAAAGAGCCATGGGAGTCCGCTGAAAATATTAATAAATTGCGAGAATTCATTAGGATACATAAGAACCCCTTACCGTGTGACAAGAAGTTGAATGTTGTTTATAAGATTCGTATAAGAGTTGCGACGCGAGTATGGGACAGACGTGTAGACAACTGAAGTCAAGTATCATGGAGCATAAGAACCATATCCGAACACGTCTACTCGTAATGTTATAATGGAGCATCGATTACAAGAAGACCATGATTTCGAGTGTGACAACGTTATAATATTGGACAACGAACCTCACTACAGGAAGAGATTGATTTCGGAGATGATATTCATCAAGAGATGCATGGACTCAATTTGTAGATGAATATGAAGGGGCTTCTTAAGGTCTACCTCTCGATTATAGACAAACTATAAAAGATCGAGTTGTTGTTGCACCTAATTAGTCAGCATCGCTCATGAGACACAATAATGAGTCTTTCAGGCATGATTTTTGATTACTTTCTAACTCATTGAATTGAATTAGCGTTTTAATGTTAAATTTTTCCATTTGTAATCTCGAATAATATTAGCTAAAACTAAAAGTGAGTCACTGTGTCTGATACTGACTGGCCAACATATCAAGAACCAGTTTTTTGATAAATTAGTTTTTTATATTCTCTATTTCAATATTTCTTTATTTTCGTTCATTTTTTTTTCTTTCACTCTTTTTAGATTTAATTCTGACATTTAAATTCTCGAAGTAAGGAAGTTCACAATGACAGGATAATTATAATTTATTTTTATTCACAGTTTATTTATGTTAATTTGTGTTGTCTCTGAGGAGATCTCAAAAGTGAACCGAAACAGCGCGTTTAGTAGAATAAAGAAGTTTTACGCCTTAAATGTATTATTTGCGCGACGTCTTCTGATTCCTTCTGATTCCTAGTGCCCTTGTCCTTTCTAATTTCTTTTGATTTGTAAGGAGTCTTTGTTAGTTTGATTTGTTATACGAATTTAAATTAAATTCTTATTATAGTTTATGATAGGCCGAATATTTTCGTTATTTTCTATTCATAGTGATTAGATGACTTGTTTCTGAGAAAAAAAACCATAAAGTAGTCGTTTCTCAAGTTTAGACATTTTTTATCTCAAAAACTATTGATTTAAACAAAAAAAGGCTAGGGGACAAAAAATATCCATTTATTATCCAATTGTTCCAATTAAGACAGAATTTTTTTAGAACTTTTATTCAAAGTTTACATTTTTTAAAATTACATTTTTTAAAATTATTTATAACTATTCAACGACAACTTAGAATTAGATTTAGATACTTAATACGAAAGATTAGTTAGTTAGAAAATGTGTACGTATGTGTGAATGCGATATTGATGTAGTAATACATAAAGATATGTCGATGTGTCACATTTTATCGATAAAACAGCGATTTTATTAAAGTTTAGACTTTAGGATTTCTTTAACGGCCGTAAAAACATGTATAAAAAAATACGTGTCTCTTATTTTGATTTAGACTACAATATTTCAAAGCTTATTAAAATCGAAGTATAACACTTAAATAAGTTTACTTGGGAGTACGCACCAGTTCTGTCAAAAAACACTACTAAATAATTATTTAATTCATAATTATTTAATTCAAATAATTATTTAATTCATAAATAAATAATTTTTTAAATAATATAATATAGGCTTATTAAAAATTAACTCAGGATAATGTGTGAATAACAATATTATTGTAAACAATCTAAAAACATACAGACGATCTCTATCGTTCTTCTCAATGTTAAAAAAATAAATTTAAATGTTACCGATAACTACGCAAGATGTTTAATATATAAAAAGCACATGTTAGAATGTATTCGCATGTTAGAAAGAATAATTATGACCTAGATTCAATCAATTTCCCATCGGAATTTGTTATTCTATTCCAAAAGTCACATAATCGTGAAGTCTATAATACCATAAGCTTTTTTTTAAATTTACAATAGGTTGATCCAGTGAAATTAATATAATAAAGATGCATACATCCTTTATATTTTTTTTTGCAACTGCTGATTAACATTTGAACGTCCAAATTAATTTTTAAAAATTATATATAAATTGAATACTGAAAGTAACTATATAATACAGAAATATCAAAAAGGTCTTAATACTGTCGAACTCTGAGATGTAATGCTAGTTTGATAGGTTGTTCATCTATCGAATGTTCTAGCATTACTCAATTTATGTATTGTTTTTTTAATTAATTTGGACATTCGAATGTTAATTAGCAATTGCAAAAAGAAGTAATAAAAAAGAAAAACTGTATGCATCTTTATTAATTTCACTGGACTAACCTATTGTAAATTTGAGAATAGTATGCCCGATGAATACAAAAATTTATAATTGAACTCCAAATTGTATTATTCAAAATTTTCACATAAAAAAAATGTAATTATATATTCATTCAAAATTTTGAGTTTTCAAAAAATATTCATTCACAAAAAAACATGAACATTTAATGAGTATTTATATTTATTCAAATAAAATATAAATTGAAAAAAAGCTCCAATAAACAATCCTCTTAACTATAACCGATATTTTGACTTTAAGTAAAAAAAATTAATTTTACTTATTTTTGTCATTGTAATATTCAGATTTTTATAAAGAAAACTTAGAAATTTTGAAAAGATACATATTTTTTATTTATAAATCTATTTATTTGATAGAGCGCCACATGTATGCATATTTCGATATAATTCCGGTTATATAACAGTAATGTTACGAGTATAAATATTTTATAGAGTATCTTGGGTGCGATGTTTATTATGATCTGTGGACATTAAATTCCGAGATATATTATTTATTCTCAATAAAAATGTTTTTGTTTTATGATATAGGTTAAACAAGGACGTCCAAGCCGTATAAGTTGTAGATTAAGCATACGGTATAATCATAGTCATTGTTTTTATAGATTTCTGTTTTCTCTTGTAGGTTTGCAAGTTATGTGCAGATACAGAGTAAAAGTGAATACGAAATGAAAATATTCGCGTAATTATATTTAAAAAATATTCATTCAAATGGAATGAAAAAATATTTATTCGTTTCTTAACGAATAAAAAAGAAATGTATTCGAATGAGTATTTTCATTCATTTTTTATTCGTTTATTCGAATATTAAGTGTATTCATCGAACACATTATTTGAGAAGAAGCTTACAGTATTATAGATTTCATATGATTGTGTCACTTTTGGAATAGACTAACAACAAGTTCCGATGGGAAGCTAATTGAAAAATCTAGACCATATCTTGCCATGATTATTCTTTCCAACATGCGAATGCATTTTTTATATATTGAACATCTTGCGTAGTTATAAATTTAAATTTATTTTTTAACATTGAGAAGGACCCGATAAGAGTCGAAACGTCTATACGTTTTTAGATTGCTTACAATAATATTGTTATTTACACATTATCCTGAGTTGGCCCTATATTATATTGTTTAATTTCTTTAATTATTGGAACCGTTATTATTTATTAAATTTCAAATAATTTTTTGATCATATCTTAATGCTTTTATAAACAGAATAATCAGATGAATCAATTGGTAGAACGAAAATACATAGTTGCTTACTTAAAAAATTATCCATTTTATACATATTCTTTTTAAAGCAACTATGAGTTTTCTTTCCACCTTCTTTGATAATGAAAATCTTTGATTTTCATTATTCTATTCATAAAAGAATTAAGGTACGATTACTAAAAAATTAATAGTTTACGAGTTATTTAATGTTTTATATTCAATATACATGTGTGCCACAATAAAGTATATAATATTTCATAAATTATTGATTTTTTTATATCTTTATCTTAATATTTTTATATGCAGATTAATTAGAGAAATCATATTATCTAAAAAAATAATTCCACTTAAAAAAGTGGAGGTGTTCTTCATGTATTTTTGACGCTTTCATCTAGAAAAAAAACAACGTGACCAAATTACGTCTCCCTCGAAGCCAACAACTTTTGTTTGAAACTTTTCTTTCTATTTTTAAAAGCAGATGAATTATTTAGATGGCCTGTTTTAGATGTCTCATTCTGTATATTTATATGGATGAAACCGGCCATCCGAATAACATTCACAATTTTGGAGATAGAAAAACATGTTTTAGATGAAAGTGGAATGGTTTCAAGAGAATCGTATTTTGGTCATGTTGTCTTTCTTCTAAATGAGAACATCAGAAAAATATGAAGGTCATCTCCACTTTTTTAAATAGAATTGTATAATTTTTTTACATAATTTTTTACATATGATTCCTCTAATTATTCTGCATATAAAAGTAACGAACTTTTTCCCATACCTAATATTAGGATAGAGATATCAAAAAACCAATTTACGAGATATTTTATACTTTGTTGTGACACATATTGATATAAAATATTAAATATATAATTCGTAAACTATTAATTTTTTTATCATACCTTAATATTTTTGTGAACAGAATAATGAGATAAATCAATTGGTGAAAAGAAAACACATTGCTTTAAAAATATATATGCAAAATGGATAATTTTTTAAATTAGCAACTATGTGTTTTCTTTCCATCAATTAATTCATCTTATTATTCTATTCATAAAGATATTAAGATTATCGAAAAATTAATAGTTTATTTACATAACATTTCATGTCAATATATGCCATAAGGTATAAAATATGACAAAAACTATTGGATTTTTGACTTTACTTTAATATTTTTATTTATATTCAAAATAATTAGAGGAATTATATTGTGTAAAAAAATCATACAACTCCATTTAAAAAAATGGAGGATATTCTTGAAATTTCCACAAATATGACCTTGAAACATTTTACACCATAATATATGTCTTTTAAATCGAATAACTATCTCCTTTAGTATTTTCTCGTATCATTAAAAACAATGGAGATATTTCAAGTAATCAAGTTGGAGGGAACACCCTATAAATGTTTTCAACAAAAAATATCATGCTTTAAGTAAATTGTGTTTAGAGTTATTGAAATAGAATGTTTCCATAGAACAGAAGTGGAAATTGGTATTACACATATTCAACTTTTATTTTTTATAGGTTCAGTCATTTGAATACTTTTTGAAAAATATCAGAAATTTTAGAACTTATGATATTAAACTTATAACTCTAAAAAATTCTAGAGCATACGCATCATAACTTTATCAATTATAAAGTTTAACACTTGTAAGCATTTGATTTATATGTAATATTATATTTATAACTATTGTAATATGCATAGTAATTTATAGTATTACACAATGCGTAGATATGCATAGTCCGATTTTTACTCAAATCTTTTATTGCATATTATTTTACTCATTAACTGATGATATCATATTGATTAAGCAATTGAATATCATAATTCACAAAATTTAATTGACAAACACTAATTGGAAACGATGTTAATAGATGTATAATACAATATTACAGTTATTAAACAAAAAAAATTAGATTTCTAATAATTTAATATATAATAATATTAATTTGATTATATAATAATATTAATTAAAACATAATTATAAATTTTATTTTCTTATTGTGTAAAATTTATCGAATATTTTGTAGGTATTTGTTAAAAGAATATATCTTCTAATTTTTCAGACAATGTACGATTAAATTAACTTTTTTAAAAATACAGACTTTTTATTCTTTCTCTTCCTTCAACATTTTAAAAATTTTGCAGATATTTTATCATAATATATTTATTAATAAAACATATAAAAATTTTGATCAACAAACTAATGTAGCAATTGCATCGTCATTACTCCTATAATCTTGTAATCAAACATGAAATATTAGAATTCGTTATAAATAGCAGAAATATAAATATAACAATAGAAAAAGCTATAAATAGCAATAAAACGAAACAACAGGAATCAGCTTTACGAACACACGCGGGACACACATATTGTTACGTGACATTCGCGAATTGGTCGGATGGACTTGAAAATAATATAACGATTCTTAATAATTCTTTCCATTTCAACATTGTTTCTCATAAGGTATTTTCTTTTCAAATAAAGGAGTAAACAGACTATCATATTGATTTTAATTCTATGAAATAAATAATCGATATTTAATAGAACGGAATATATAAGCGGCATTCCATGCCAAGCCAGCCACCTATTTTGCGAAGTTTCATGGATTTCGTTCATACATTGCTTGAACTTAAACAGTTCAATAAATAAAGACCCTATGCCGAATAATAGACCCGTAGACTAACTTGTTGCCGAACTAGAGTCAATTTTTGGGCTTTCTCATCGTAGCGCTCTTTTAGCTTGTTGTTAGTATGTATGAAAGGCAAGTTTGAAAATGATATATGGACATTTTTTTATAGAAAATTTAATGCTCTATCAATATAAAAATATTCTTTTTTCGATCAGATTGTTTTTGATGATTTCTGTTTTTAAATTTTCAAAAACGGCATGATTGAAAGGCCAGTCTCGATTTTTATTTAATATATCTCAAAATGTAATCCTAAATCTCTATCTAATCTTTGTTATTTTAAAAGAACATAATGAGACACGCGTTTGTTTGGGAGTAAGAGCTCGGAAAGTGAGGCAATATCGCTTCGTCACTTTGTTGGCGCGCCCAGCACAAGTCGCTGTTAGGCCCTGATGACATTTCTACACATGAGTGAAAAACAATTGCTCTCTGCGTTTAACAGAGTTGAGACTGTCTTTAAACAATGCCTTAATGCCTTAAAATTAAAATTGTTTTTTTTTAGTTTTTAATTTTTATTCTTTTTGTTATTTTTATCAGTTTTGTTGTTTTTATATTTTTGTATTTTTGTTATTTTTTATTGTTTTTATTTTAATTTTTTATTTATTATTTCCTGAAATATTTTTATATTTTATCATTTATTTTCGGGGGAAAATGATTTGAACAGTGTCAAGATGTTAGAATATTTCTTAATCGGTAGATCTTTTCTCTAGAAAGCCGAATAAAAGTGGTACTTTTGTGTTGATGATTTTAGCCGCGAAATATCTGACTGCCAGCTTCTATTTAGCAGCTTCATGTTTTTGGATATGAAAAAGCAGCCAGATTTTCCACGGCTAAAACGTGCCATCAACACAAAAGTACCACTATTTTATTCTGCTTTCTGAAGACAAAGAACTGTCTATTAAGAAATGTTATAGCAATGAGCGGAAACATCAGCAGCGAAAGCGGATTAATCAACGACGCGTTTTAAACAGCATTTATCTATCGGAGCATGTGTCAAATAATCCGACAATGCAGTCAAGCGCAATATTGCACATGCTGTAACCCGCTAGAGAAATGACATGCAACTGCTGCATCTTGCGAAGAAAATTAAATGATACGTGATCCGCAGGATCACATATATTTTAAATCGAGATTTCGCAGCCTTCTAGAAAACAAATCGTTTTTTTCCAGGTATGAGAGCAAATAAGCAAGAGAGAGGTAAGCGGTTCTCCGCTGGTTCTCGTCGTTAAGTTGTATAAATCTGACGCGCTCGGAATAAAGACTTTGATTCGAGATTAAGTTGAGTCGATCATTGGCACTGACAACAACCTGTTTGAATAATCACCAAAGTGATGATTATTATATATCCGACGAGCGTATAAACTGATATTTTTTTTCTTTTTACAGACATCGAACTTTAGACGGCCAAACCGCGAGCAACGAATCAAAAAAGTGCGCGAGTGCAAATGGCCTTGAATAGTGAAGCAATGGTGATCATGACGAAAATGCGGCCCTGATGTCGGAACAGCAATGGGCGCAGCTCATGCAACAACGCCAGCAACTCGAACAGAAGAAACGCGAATTGGGGCAGCAGAGACGTAATTGTGCGTAGGGACTGTCATCGTCGAGGTCGCAGATAAGAGCAGAACAATCAAGTTTTTTTCACGTCCGGTGCAGAAGTGAGCCATATAGATATGCGAATGCCAAAATTTACTCTCTCAGAATTCTGATTCAGCATCGTGGATTGGAATTTTTTAACCGCCGGCATTACGGTCGATGCGACCAAATTCAGATACGCGTTAATAGCAGTCGATCTGCGATGTCTCACACAGCATGTAATATTACGTAAATACACTGAAATATTACATTGCAATATAACACAATGTAACATTGCAATAATTTTATTGAGATCTTACAATATGATATCATTCTGCAATATTACCACAATATCGTCCAAATATTGCAATATATAACGTTGAAATACTACTACAATATCATTCAATGATTGCAATGTGATAAATTGCACTGTAATATTACAGTAATATTGTTCAATTATTACATTGCAGTTTATCGCATTGCAATATTACTGCAAAATATTACAATAATTTTATCGCAGTGTCCTCTTTGTAAGATATAAATAATATTATGTTTTGATTTATTAGTGAATAAATATTAAATATTACATTCAAATAATTAGGAATATAGATTGAACATAACTCACAATGGATACAAATAAACTGCAATAAACTTGTGTCTTATATCTTATTTGTATACATTGCAGTTATATTTAACATTCATTTACAATCTTTTTATTTCTCCAATAGTTAATATTTTCCTCCTGTTTTTAATCCTTTTTATTATACACAGGACTGAATATATCATATTAATGTGTACATATAATATATATATATATTTATATATATATACAATATATGATTGTTCATTGTCTAGAATTCTTACATCATTCCAATTAAAGTTATGATTGTGAATTACACGGGTAATGGAAAGTGAGCCCTTTTTTTATTGATATTTTACGGTTCTGCAATTCTAGTTTGTAATTTCCTTTTCGTTTGTCTCACGTATCATGGCCTCACAATCATTATAATTTCAATAGTACAGCAATATCGCAATTTTTATAACATTATTGAAATATTGCTGCAATATTTCGTACTGATGAAGTAAGTATACGGATCCAGTCACAAGAGGGATTCGTAAAAAGAAAACGTCCAGTAGTTCTATAAGAAGGAAAATCGAGTTGGCATGTCTCCTGGAGATTACCAATCTTTTTTGGAAGTGCTTTCTAAATGTTTTTTTATCATAACTTTATCATATGTATTTTAGAGTGTAATATTAAGCAATAATACTTTAACAATTAGTAAAACTGCATTAATATTTATTGTAATATATCATAATGTTGCAGCAAATAATATTGCAGAAATATCGCAGAAATATTTCTGCAATGATTTTTTTGCGGACATTTATTATTGCAATATTTATACTATATAATATTACTATAATTTTACTACAGTATATAAAAATACTACTCTATCATAATATTGCAAAAAATTAGCACAATATATAGAAATATTGTCTAATATTACAGTAACATTACAGAAATGTAACAATATTTCTGCGATGAATTTGTCGCGGATATTTAATATTGCAGCGATATTTACAATATTACTGACAATTTTTACAATATTACTGACACATTATGCAATATTACATCAAATTGGTAATATCACTGCAAGATTACTACAATATTACATGCTGTGTGGGACACAATGAAACTGCGCGATATAATTGCGCCTACAAGATGATATAATGCGCCACTCGCGGAGCGCGCAAGGTCGAGTTCATTAATCTCTCTCTCTCTCAGGAGCATAAAACTTATAGGTTCCCGGAACACGAAGAAATCGGAGACAGAAAATCGTTTCAATGTTTGCATCATCTCCGAGGATTAGCCAGAAACGTGATCGGAGACAAAGTATTGCGTACAATTTAACTGATCCAGTTACCCGTGTATATATAGCCGCACCTAGTGACGCGAACGGAGGACATTGTCGATTAGTTGGCAGACATCGCGATAGTGGAGGTTACTCGAGCGCCTGTCTTTCAGGTCGCGGAGACTACGCGACCTCCGCTATCGCAAACTGAGAACGTCATGGAGAAACGCTAATTGAGAAGGCCAGATTTAATTTGCAATTAGCGCAAATGCGAGTTACAACAAGAGATAACTGAATAATTGTTGGCTTTCGGGTATCGATCGAGTCGATTTGTGAATCGGGACATGGCAGATGGCCCGGACGAGCCTGGCGCGCGCGTTCGCGATTGCGTTTGCGGAACCACAGTCACACGTTGGATGAAATATGCTGATATCACTGATGATTCGATGCTGACAAGATGCGAGCCTCTGTGTTCGATGCAGCAGTGGAGAAACGCGCTAATCTATCGTTAGTGGATGATATAGGTCATTTGAGGCGTTGCCTTTTTGTCACAGACAAGAGCACAAACTTCGACAAGAGCTGAGCTATGCATCTACTCGAGGAGGATGATCTTCCCGCGGATTACATCAAAGATTGACGTATGAATTGTCAGCGGCATGAGTCGCTCATTTATACCTACGGAACGGAGACGATAATTTTAAATCTTGGATGGCAATCATTCGTATGGCGCTTCGTAATAGCAAACACAGCCTATCATTGGATTTTCTAGAACATTACGGTTTATTGGTCGATTTAAAAAATAGTTGATTCATGAATCAACTGTCGAACCTGGCGCACGGTGCAGAGTGCCTAACGTAAAGATAATTAATAAAGAAACCATACCACGAATTGCTCATGCGTTATCCAGAAGTCACGAGGTCGAAGAGACACTCGGGTGAAATAAAGCACAATACGTGGCATTACATTACAGACACCTCCTAGACTTCCTGTAGTATGCCAGCTGCGGAGATTGACACGCGAACGTCTGACATTCACAAAAAAAGAATTTGAAAAAATGGTAGAAACTGGAATTGCGAGACCATCGAGAAATTGTTAGGGATCATCCTTGCACTTGATGCAGAAGAAGAATAAGGAATGGCGACCTTGCGGCAACTATGGCGCATTAAATGCACGCACAATCTTAGATCGTTATCCGGTGAGACATATACAAAGTTTCGTGCAATATCTTCAATGGAAAAAAAATTTTACTATCGACTTAATGCAGACATACTATCAGACCCGGTAACAGAGGCAGATATCCCGAAAACCGCGATCATTATGCCATTCAGAATGTTTGAGTTTCTATTTATGTCGTTCGGGATACGCAACGTGGTGCAGACATTTCAGCATTTTATTAATGAAGTTCTGGACGATCTCGAGTTTTGTTTCGCATACGTCGACGACATCGCATCGTCGGCGGAGGAACATTTAAAATATTTGCCAATTTTTTCGAGCGACTACAAGTATACAAGGATCATAATCAACCTGGTGGAAGTGTGTATTCGGGCAGCCAGAGATCGAATTCTTCGGCTATTTAGTAATCGGCGTAGGGGCTCGGCCATGCGCGTGCAAGCAATCCGCGAGTATCCGATTCTAAGGACAGCTAAGGATTTGCGACGTTATCTTGGAATACTGAATTTTTACTGAGGTTCTTGCCGGGGACCGCAGAGATGTTGACGCCGCTGAATGACCTGCTCCAAAATAATACGAGGGGGAAAGCATCGATGTAGACACTTTAAGCGGGACAAGTGTTTGAAACGTCGAAAAAGAGCCTAGCTCAGGCGGCCTTGCTGGCGCACCCAAGAGCCAATACGGCTTTGTTCGCGGATGCCTCTGATCGTAGCGTTGGAGCCGCATTACAACAACGGAAATGGCGACAGCGAGAGCCGTTAGCTTTTTTTTTTCAAAGAGCCCAACGCAAGTACAACGCGTTCGATTAAAAATTGTTGGCGATATATCTGGCCGTTAAGTACTTTCGGCATTTGAAGGCGCGAAAGTTCATGATATTAACGGATTATTAAACCACTCCTGCTTGCGTTTTAACAAAAACCAGAGAAGTATACGCCACGCCAGTTCCAACACTTGGATTTTATCGGATAATTCACGACATCAGACATGTGGCTAGCGAGGAGAATCAGATAGCGGACGCTTTATCCAGGATCGAGGAAGTTCAGTTTCCGATGAACTTTGCGCCGCTGGCAGCGTAGCAAGAGGACGACGAGGAGTTGAAAGCGTCCAAAAATCCGATTTATAATTAGAGAAGAAATTCGGGGTACAGGAGTTGCGGTTTACTGTAACACGGCAACATTAACGCCATAATCTTTCCTGATAAAGCCATTTCGATGAACTACTTTTGATTACTCCATAACTTGGTATCCAGAGATCCAAGCGATAGTCAAACTAACAGCACAACACTATGTCTGGCCATTCATGAAGGATTGTCGCAGCTAGGCGCGGACATACGGACCATGCCCAGCGAGCAAAAATCACACGATATGGCATTAAGGGGAGAATTTGCTGTACTTTCTTATAGATTCGAGCACGTGCATGTCGACATTATCGTAATGCTGTTTCAGACAGAAAGCAATATTGCTTGACGTACATCGATCGTTTTTCACAATGGTCAGAAATATTCTCGCTAGAGAATCAGGAGGCGGAAACGAAGGCCTTTTATAGATATAGATGGATTACCCATTTCAGGAGGCCGCTCCGGATTACTCAAACCGCGGCAGATCGAATCACAACTATTCAAACAGCTGAAAGAGTTAACAGGTACGACGTATCTAAAGATCACCGCATATCAGCGGTTAAATATCATGGAACAGAGATGTCTTCGATCGTTCTGTTGGGAATACATATGGCTTGGAAGGAGGACATGTAGGCAATGCGGCGGTCAATCTTGTCTATAAAGAAATATTAAGATTGCCAAGGCAGATCTTAACCAATAACAACAACCAAAAAATGAACAGCGCTGCCGAATTCGTCAAGAATTTGCGATGCCACTTCGATGACCTTCATTGTACGAAACTGACTGACATTGTATGAAATTAGCATACATCGTTTCAAAGTCAATGGAGAACAATCAGCAGATACAGCCAAGCAGAAAAATTGGAGCACCGGACGAAGGTGGCAAAACAAAAGACAACAGCACGAAGCGAATAAAGAACGCATTATCTCCTCAGGAACGAGCAGTGATAAAGACGAAATCGGGCAGGAGAGTCTGTTTCTCGGATCACCTTCAAATCGAGAGAAAATAGAATCATACAGTTTTTTTTGTATACATTACATTTGTATTACATTTAAAATTATTATCAAGTATTTTTGTTTTTCGCGCTACTCGAAATCTAACGGTAGATCAGTTAGTCAATTTCCTTTCCAATAGTCATTTTATCTTATTTTGTTTTATTTTATTTCGTTTCGTGTCATATTCTTTGTTTATACCATGTTGAAACATTTCGAAAGAAAGGAAAAAACACAAGATTGACAACTAAGCAGGAATCACTCTACATATAATATTTATCGCGTTGTAGGCACAATACTGGCAGGGTGATACTGTGGCGGTTATATCGCTATTACTTCAACTGAAAATGCATTTCGCAAAGATATAATTTTCATCCGAAGAATATCGCGTTTTCGGAATCACGAGAGAATACACACGAATATCGAAGACCTGCGAAGAAAAAAAGAGAAATAAATAAGATGATTATATCAACTAGTAAACACCGACAGCGAAAGCAAGTAATCAGCGACGCGTTTTAAACCACATTTATCTGTCGGAGCACATGTCAAATAATCCGAAAATTCAATCGAGCGCAATACTGCACATGCAAACCCGCTAGAGAAATAAGATGCAACCGCTGCGTCTCGCGAAGAAAACTAAACCGCAAAATCACGTATATTTTAAATCAAGATTTTTAACTTTCTAGAAAAACGAATCGTTTTCTCAGAATAAGCAATCGAGAGAGATAAGCGATGTTTTTCGGTTCTCGTCACGTTAAGTTATATAAATCTGACGCGCTCAGAATAAAAACTTTGATTCGAGATTAAAAATTCGAAAATAAAGACTTTGAGTCGATCATTGACTGACCATAACCGTAACCATATCACTCCGAATCTCGTAATAACTACCAAATAATTATTTTAATTTGCCGAATATTAAATATTAGTTTGACATTAAGATGTTTAAATGTATATGGTACGTTATTTCCTTTATATATATATATATAACGTCATTTTGAAGGAAATATTATGAAACAAGATTCTAGAAAATGAAGATTTACCATTCTAGAAAATAAAGACTATGAAAAAGGCAGCCAATCCGCGGCAAGGACACTCATTGTTCGGATACGAAAGACACACTAATTATCAATTAATTAATCAAGATATACAGAGTGCCCTATTTTAATGTTCCCCCCAAATAACTTTTTTATTTTCGATATTAGAAAAAAATTTTAGACGGAAGTTATATGGCTTTAAGGAGGACATAAGACGATGTTATTAGATTGACCTAGAATAATTGCTTGAAGGTTACCTTCAATTTCTTAAATGAAACTCCCTACTTTTTATTGTACATTTTTGTAGCATTACACAAGATGTCCGACGAGATGTCCAACAGATGATGACGACTAAAACCTCTTAAATATTATATAAATTAATAGAATGGCTCAATTGAAATAAATCAAATATAAGTAATCACGAGGGCTACGAGCTAATTAAAATTAATAATATTTAATATTTAAAACTAAACTAAACTAGTAAAAAGTACAAACGTTTCGATGCCGATTGGATCATTCTCAATGTTAAAATAATGTTACAATAGAAGTCGGATTCTCATATTACAAAAACAATGTTCTATACGTTATATGAAATAAATTTAAAAAATGTAGATACGTATCAAATGCTTATTCTCTTCCTCTTAAATATTGTTCAGAATCATGTCTTGAATAACATTTATTAAGATCAAAGTCATTGGAAATTGTTTCTCTTACTTTCATTTTTACATAAAAATGAATTCTTGGTGTAAAAATGAAAATACAAAAAACAATCTCTAATGACCTTGATCTTAACGAATATTATTTAGGTTATCCTGAACAATTTTTAAGAGATTTCAGAGTCATCAAGAGGTTTAGTCATGGACATTTTGGATAATGCTAATGCCAGCGAATGTACTTGCAAGCCTTGTAACTCGAAAAGGACTTAATGAAAATGAATTTAGTTATAGTTATAGTATAATTTTGGAAAACTATCGAGATGATCTACAAGAATGTACAAAAAAAGAAGGATGATCTATTTAAGAAATTGAAAGTAACCTTCAAGCAACTATTCAAAATCAAACTAATGATCATCTTATATCCTCCTTAAAACCATACAACTTTTGTTTGAAACATTTTTTTTAAATCAAAAATAAAAAAGTTATTTGGGGGTGGGATATTAAAATGAGAAACTCTGTATATTAAAATCTAAGTGATAATATCATTTTTATTTAACTCTAATGATATGTATCTTATTCATATAAAAGATTTGATTTATAACAACTAGCGTCAAATTAAATTCCTCAAAATTTTATATATTATTCGTATAAAAAGTTATCTTTCTAAAAAAAGGTAAAAAAGGTAAAGACTATACGAATGCTTCTCGAATAAAATCTTAGTGATACGTATCTTTTTATTATTCCAACTCAAGTAGTAGCAGTTTTAATTCTTTTCTAACAATATTCTTATTGAAGATTTTCTTATTCAACTTAAGTAATAGCAGTCTTAATTCTCTGTTAAAAATTATTACTCTTTGAAAAAATTAATGTACGAAATTAAAAATTGAAACATAAATGAAATAATCTTAAGTAATCAAGTTAAATTCTATCAAATAAATAGTATATAAAAGACAAATGATACTATCTTTGTTATTTACTTAACTTTAATTGTATGTAATTGTAACTTAATTCATTTGTATAAAAGATTTGAAATCGGCAATTGGCGCCAAGTTAAATTCCACAAAATTTTACGTATCATTCATATAAAAGATTTGATATCAACAATTAACGCGAAATTAAATCCCATACAAAATTAAATAAATAATATTGATATGTATCATTCATATTTAAGATATTTTGACACCAATAATTGATGCCAAGTTAATTCCGCAAAATTTTATCTAACATTCAGTAAAAAAGATTTGATATCAACAGTTGACACCAAGTTAAATCCTATACCAAAATAAAATAAATAATATTAACTCTAATAATATGCATCTTTTATTTGTATAAAAGACTTAATATTAACTGGCGCCAAGTTAAATCCCATACCAACCATATCAAATAAAGAATATAATCCAAGTGGTATTATATATTCTTTAACTTTTGTACTATAAAACCTAAGTATATATCCTAAGTATATATCCTTGTATTCCTGTTGAAGGATTTTCCTATTCCGATCCAAATGATTATAAATCTTCTTATATAAAATTTTTATATTACAAATCATTGAAAACCATTTTCTTTTCCAACAAAAGTAGTAATTATTTAAATCTCCTTTAAAACATTATGACAAAATTTCGTCATCTTGTATTACTTCCATTCAAGTGTTAACATAAAAAATTAAAGAAATAAGCACTTGGCACTACAAAATCAAATATGAAAAAGTATAAAACAAATAAAAAATTTTAATAATAGTTAACAAAAATAATTTCTGTATTATCACTGCACTCAATAAAGTTATTATTATTAATATTATTATTATTATTATTATTATTGTTAATGTTATAAAAGATTGTACAATTTTTATGCAATACTGAATTTAATCTAAATGTTACACTGAATAAAAATAAATTTACTGTTAATTTTTTTTTATTTTTTATTCATAACGCATGTCTTACAAATACAAGTTTATTTATTCTAGATTTAAACCTAATAGCTTGCACAACTTTCATAATTTATACGATTGTATAATTTAATCACATATATATAAACGATGGATACTTTTATTTTCATGGGAATGTTCGTATTTTTCTTATTTTAAATATTATGTTCATGTTTTTAGTACTATATTATACTGTAATCTTGCAATGCCAAGTGTTTACTTTTTTAATTTTTTTGATAACATTCTAATGGAAATAATATATGATAATGCAATTTTGTCGTTACGTTTTGCATAATGTTTTGAAGGAAAATTAAATAACTACTACTTTGAAAAAGAAAATGTCTTTGAAGGAATGCGACATAAAAATTTCATATAAGAAGAATTAAAGTCATTTGAATTAGAATAGAAAGGGTTCCGTCAATAGAAATACAAAATATATACTTAGGTTTCAAAAAATTAAAGAAGAGAAAGAAGAGAGAGAGAGAGAGAGAGAGAGAGAGAGAGAGAGAGAGAAAGAGAAAGAGAGAAGAAGAGAGAAGAGAGAGAAAATTACTACTTGGATTATATTTATTTGGTATGGTGTGAAACTTGGCGCCAATTATTGGTATCAAATCTTTAATATGAATGATACATATCAGAATCATCATTAGAATCAATATTTATTTAATTTGGTATAGGATTTACTTCGCGTTAATTGTTGATATCAAATCTTTTATACAAATGATACAATTAAAAAATTAAGTAAATAACAAAGATAGTATCACTTGTGTTTTATACTAATTATTTGATAGAACTTGATTAGTTATTTCTTGATTAGTTATTTCATGTTATGTTTTAATTTTTAATTTTGTACATTAGTTTTTTCGAGGAGTATTAATTTTAACAGAGAATTAAAACAGTCATTATTTGGTTGAATAAGAGGACTTTCAATAAAAATATTTTTGGAAAGGAATTAAAACTGTTACTACTTGAATTGAAATAAAAAGATATATATCATTTGAGAGGTTCTATTTGAGAAGCACGTACAGTAAGTGCAAAAAGTATTCGTACAGAGAAAATATTTTTTAAAAAAACTTTATTTTTAAAAAGTAAATTCAGCGAGAAATGATCATCAAATTGATGTTGAATCGATATAAATTTGATAATTTCAACATCAATTTGACGTTGATTCGACGTTTAATTGGCGATCATTTCTTATTGGATAATTAACAATTTATTCATAAAGAATAAAATAGACTATATTCTTAAATTGTTTCTTAAAATTATATATACCAAAAAGATATGTATTAATTATACAAAATATATCATTTGAAAAATAAGCGAAAATTAAAAATTGTTTGAATGCTCAAAAAGTATCAAACAAACAAGAAATTTAGCTTTTAAAATCAAACATACATGCGAAGCTCATTTGTTTATGTTAGAATAGAATGTATTCATTGTATAAAATTAATGTTTATTTTCTGCAAATAAAACTTTTTTTATAACAAATTTCCTTGTACGAATACTTTTTGCTCTCACTGTATATTGTTAACGTCTTTTATATTTTTTTTTTAAAAGGTAATTTTTTATACGAAAATTTTTGTAGAAACTTGATGCTAGTTATTATAATATCAAATCTTTTATACAAATAAGATATATATCATTAGAATTAAGTAACAAAGATATTACCATTTAGGTTTTACTTTTAATATATATTTTGGTTAAAACTGTATCATTTTGATTTTAATTTGGTACAATAATTTTTTTCGAGGAGCAATAGTTTTTGACAGAACATTAAAGTTGTCATTACTTGGATTGGAATAAGAGAATCTTCAATAAGAATATTTTGAAAAAGAATTAAAACTGGGTTGGAATAATAAAAAGATACGTATCACTGAGATTTTATTCGAGAAGCATTCGTATAGTCTTTACCTTTTTTACTTTTTTTTTTTAAAAGGTAACTTGTACTGATAGGTAGGCAGGCATTTTGTATTAACAAATACCAGTATATAATTTCGTTTTCGATTTCCTTTCATTAGAGTAAAATTACTAGTTGTGGATCATTCTTTAAAAAAAAAGATTCATATTTTTTTTATCCAGAACAATATCAAACAATTAATAAAATATTTAATAGTCATGATTGATCATAAAGAATTTGGATGATTTTGTTTCACTTCATTACCGTTTTAATTTGAATTAAATAAACTAATGATAATTATCCATAATTAAGCCTCATGTACTAATTGCGACATGATCAATTCACCAAATGCTTTATCTTTTTTGGTGGCATTATTATATCCCATAAGAATAATAAAAATGATTTGCGCATACATATCTAATAATTCATGGATAGGTAGAGTGGACTAAATTAAGTCAAAAAATCCTCCATCATTTTGTAAATTTCCCCAATAGATAATGAGATATTAATCCTTAAAGATAGCCAAATATGCGCTCATCCTACTACTGCGAAGTATATGCCTACTGCTTGGAGCGCGGGCCTTGGGAGTTGGGGATTGATTGGCAAGCGCTCCGCGCCGCGCACACCTCCGCAAACCTCCATAGTTCAGACAGCGATTATTAATATTCGGCTATTTTTAAGGATAATTAATATCTCATTAACTATTGGAGAAACTTACAAAATGATAGAGGACTTTTCGACTCAGTTTAGTCCGCTCTATCTGCCCATGAAATATTTATTTCCAGATAATTGTATATTATATTGTACTTTTTTCTTGTAGCGTTTATAATTCGGCGTGTAGTTCGAAAAGATTACAATATGGTATATGTGCAAGTACATATATAGTGTATATATTAATTAATAATTCAAGATTAAATTATTTTAAAGCAATGAAGATCCAGCTTCGACCGTAATAGGCATTTAAAATTTCTAGTATTTATTATGTATTTCTCACATATGTAGACTAAAATAAATATTCTTAATATTGTAATTATAATACAAAAAATTATATTTATAAATATCGCATTTTTAGATCGAGCTTTTTTAGCGCCAGAGTTTTAAAGTCTTTCAATGAACCAAAAATTGATGTCAACAAAATCGGATCGTATCCAAAATCAATCATAGGATTTGGGCAACAGCCAAATCGCATTGATGCCAATTTCCGCAATATAATCCAACTTCGAAGTTATCCCTGACAATGCAAAAAATACAGATTTAATTATCATCATTGTTATTATGCTTATCTGAATTTTCAGATAAACATTTTCAGATCAGTATATAAAATTGTATAATAATTAATCTAATAGAATTTGTAATTATTATACATTACTAATTCGTTATTTTTCATTAAACGAGACATAACAATTAGTGACACAATTAGCATGTGTTTACCCTTTAAATCGTCTATTCCATCGGCATCTGAGTCACAGAAACTTCTCGGATAAATCTGATAGAAAATTATTCCATCATGATTTATTTTGAATCTTGCAAGCAAAAAACTGCTTACAAAGAGCAAAAGAGCGCACAAGTGAATCGCCCACATGATATGATGCTGTTTGTATTTGTCAAATCTCAAAAAAATTGTTTTATATAATGGCAAAAAGAATCGATATCATTTCCTTATCGATTGTGCTTGACAAAATTACATTGCCTTAACGTCAAAAAGAAATAAATAAAAAATATTAATAGATTAAATAACAGAAAACGTTATTATTTTGATCAAAATTAGATATTTCGGATACGATATGTATAGTTTATTAAATAAATTTATTTCAGATTGCGCGCCGATAACTTTCGGACTTTCAACACAATCATTCTGAAACGCTACTATTCCCTTCTAAATTTCCACTAAATTAAATTAGAAAAATTATAAAAAACTTATTGCAAAAAATATTACTAGTTTGAATCTAGAACCTCTCGATTTTCCGAGGCGAATATCTTAGCCAATTCGAGCCAAAAAAATATTAAGTCTATTATCACTGCAATTGCCTAATTGGAATTTTCCCAGCGTAATAATTTCCACGACAAATAGTATTTCTTTAAAAAATTGAAAAATTAATAATGTTTGTCAGACATATGACATAAGACATTGTTGTTCTCACTTTGGATATGCTGCTTGGATGGTTCTCGGTTATGAGAATAATCATATGTCTGACAAACGTCATTCATTTTTCAATTTTTCAGAATAAAAAATCGAATAAAAAAATTGATAAATATTTCTTCTTCTTCTTCTTCTTCTTTTTCTTCTTCTTATATTAAGACAAGATGTTCCGTCTTTTCTGCCCTTATCGCTTTTTATGAACCTGACATCCAATTTTCGTGCTAGCGCTTAGGTTATCTGCTTAGTGACAGATTTGTGCTGGATCTATTTGTTTTCATCTATTTTGATATTTTTTTTTAGGCCCAATCTATCGATATGATCTCTCTATTGGCGTTGCCGTGCTCTCGTCCATCTCATTATGTTTTGAATCTTAAGTTTCCTTCTTATTATCTTACTTCTTATCTGATCTCTTACGTCGATTCGACATCGATTTCATTATCATTTCTCACTAGGTCTTATCAAGAAAAATTAAACGATAAGTAATGCTCCTTTTCATAAATATAGTATATAAATTTTCAAATATAAAATTTAAGATATTTTCAAATATAAAAAATTGAACTCACAGTATATTAAATTAAACATATAAATATACACCATTGGTGTACGTATTAACGGTAACAGATGCACAGACTTCTAATTAGACTGACTCGATATGATAAAAAAAGAGGAATCAGATTCCGAACTGTTCTTGTTTCAATTCACACATGCATATGATAAAACATGAATGGAGCAGTGAATTTGTATCATATAATGATTAATATATCTGAAATACTCTTTTTGCTACTTTTTCAATTTTATTAAAAATGATAATGTTGATAAAGATGAAAATTTAAAAGAAGACTTAAAACTTTTTGGATGACAAAATAGAACAAAATTCTTTTTCTTATGTAAACCTAGATAGCACAGAATTCAAAAGAGTTCAAAAAGAATTCAAATATATGATATCATCGATTATAAATTCATTATCAGATGCAATAAGAATTCTTTTTTTGAAAAGAATTCTTGTTGCATTTAAAAATGAGTTAAACTCTTTGTTGTGTTATCTGGAAAAACACAAAATTAAGATGATATTCTAAAAACAGCAATCGCAAATAAACTGCTTCCTTTCTTCAGCTCCAACACATCGTTTATAAAACCACGTTACAATTTTGGCAATATCAGAAGAATAAATTCAAGAGAGCAATATTAGGAGATTCTTTAGCATGAGCAGCGACTCCACTATGATTAGTATGGAGTATTCCCGGAGTATACACTGAATGATTCAATGTACCAGAATGGTATAGAATTCCACATACTGAATTTCATATCTGTATAATATTTGGTCGGGGAGAAATTTAGAAATTAGAAATTACAATTTAGAAATTACAAACATACGAAAAATGCTACTGCATTGCTTGAAGGATGTAATGCAATTTTTACATGACAATCCCGAGATCAGAGATCTTATATCAGAATATGTATTTCGCGTTCTTTTAATTCCTACATCAACTTATTCGAATGAAAAATCATTTTCTTATTTAAGACATTTAAAAAGTTCTCTTCGATTGACAATGAAATAAACATGTAAATCATATTATGACATTATTTATTGAGAAATGAGCGATAAGTTAAATATGGAACTCATTAATAATTTTATTTAAAAAAAAATAAAATTAGAGCGGCTACTTTTGCCATATAGAAAAGATATGTATGAGGAAATATATTTATCCTCCCACCCTTTTCTTCTCTCCCTCAACCTATCTTCGGAAACTTCATACACTGAAAAATTTTACTTCGTCGCCCGTGCCTCTTAGGCTTTTTAATGATCTGAAAAAGTTACATCTAATATTTGATGGTCTCTTATAAGCTCCAATAAGAGGAGGTTCTGTCTTGTTGAAACATGATATTGGAATGCAAAATGTAATTTACAGATAAATAGTTTTATGTGCAGATAATTATCAAATTTTACTAAAAAAAAATGGATAATCTTATTATTATGCATGACTCTGTACCAAACGTGGCCATGCCTTCTTCTAAAAGATGTCAGAGACATAGTTTACTCCATCAAGATACCAAACATAATTTTGTTTTGCGTAACCGAATTGTAACCGCTATTGACATCATAACTAAAGACATATGCTACATACTTGGCATGAAATAGAAAATCTCTTCATGTTACTAAAGATGTTCATATATATTTTGTTTATTAATTTTTTGTTTATTAATTTTTTATAAGAAATGTTATAGTTGTCATTTATAATAAAAGTACCCAGAAACATATATATGCATTTACAAAGTTGGGAACGTTATATATATTAGGTGTACAAAAAAGTTCTGAGCTTTAGATTTGATACAACCGAAATAACAATTTAAATTTTATATATCTTCCCGCCTTTTTGTGGTTTTAAAGCGTTAACATTTGGCCT
>Ga0157363_1000912_pt1 | contig 23594 bp, 13 predicted proteins | sample AttsexASBM1_FD_111477 | JGI IMG/M metagenome (GOLD analysis project Ga0157363, IMG submission 111477) | Fungus gardens microbial communities from leaf cutter ant in Ribeirão Preto, State of São Paulo, Brazil - Atta sexdens ASBM1 | ecosystem: Host-associated > Fungi > Mycelium > Unclassified ... | reverse complement strand
TATAATTTGTAAGAATTTTCTTTATGTATTTTTCTTACTTCTAAAGTCAATCGAAGATGGCTACAGTAAATTGCAGGCAAGAACTTTAATTTTAATAAGCAATTTTAACATGCATATATTGGTTGCGAGATATATCTCATAATCACAACGTGATTTCTTTCAAACTTCTTATCAACATCACTTTTTGTGGCGTTATAACCACCTTTAATGTAACGTGCAAAGAATGAAAAGATAAATAGCTGCCATTTAACGATGGTTGATCGATATCTTTAATCTTTACGTATATTTTTTTGTGTTTTTAACACAAAGTGATAATTATTGGTTCGCGTAACTATCAACACGACTGCAAACGGGATCGTTGTTTCTCTTGACTAAGTTTTTGTGTTTTTATAGTTATTTGTAATTATTTATTTGTATTTTTCATTGATTTTCTTGGTTATGAAGCGTGGCGAATGCTTGCGAAAAAAATGTTATGATAGACGCGAGATATACGTGATAATTTAGCTTCGCTTAGATGTTAATTCGATTTGTACGCAACTATGCACTCTGGCCTGACCATGGCAAGCGCGACATGATTTTTTTATTAAGAAATTTCTTTTTCTATCAGCTTCCTTTTCTTTTCCATATTCTTGCAATTCACATCTTTATCTATAACATTTTTTTTATCTATAATATAAAAAAGGGTTGGCAGCTAATCGTGCATATTTCTTACAAATAGTAATTAAAGCATACGTAATTTTCTGCATGATTCGGTATGATTACGAAACGATAATTAATTAATGTAGTATCTCTTATTTGCAAGCAATAAAATTATCAAATGCGAATACCTTTTGCAGTAAATAGTAATTAAAGTTTTATGTAACATTGGTCGCAAACTTTGATGTTTAGTGAAAATTAAATATGCAGTTTTTAAAATGTACGTTTAATCTCGTCGTTTAATATTATTGCAAAAACAGAAAGATTTTAATGCCGTTTATAAATTAGAATTTGTACGTGTTTTTGAAGAAAAAAATGCATATGTTTGATTAAAGTTTCAAGGATGATATCAGGAATTTACAAATTGATATTAATAGACATAACTAATATCGAGTACATATTTTCTTTCCGAGCATTTTTTTAATATAGCTGTCGTAATTGTTTTATTACATAAAATGTTTTGCAATTCATGGATGTATCATATCACGCTATAAAGAACTATGTACTACAAGAAGAACGTCGACACACTAAACATCCTATTCTTCTTTTTGATCCTTTTCAAATTTATATAATATCGGCGATACAATTTTCTAGCTTGTATCCGGATATTGTTGTTTGGAAACATTTTAGGCTTTGCCGATTTTTCGCTCGGTATACGCTTATGTGAAAAAATTGACCGCTCTAATAAGCACGGTCTTTCTATGGTAGATGCTAATTAAATTTTACATGACTTTATGCATCCTGAAATTTTTAGTGTATCATCGTGAAAATAATTTTTCGATAAAAGAGAGGTGATTGTAATTTTGTAAGTGATTACTATAATTCCAATTATTTTTTTTAATGACAGTGCTATGATGTATTTCAACAACATAATATAAGTATGTGTAGATACGATGTAAATACTAATTTAGTATTTATGCAATACATTGCATGTGTAATATTATAAATATTTAACACTATTTAAATTACTTCTTATATTTTTGCGGTCACCTTCACCTCATGAACTTTCTGAGCTCTATGCTTCAAATAAAATATCCTTTTAAAATATGACGGATATATATTTTAAAAAAAATTTAAGAAAAAGTTCTTGCATAAACGTAAGTTTCTAAAAAGGAATATGTGGCTTGATAATTTATTATAAGTAATTTGCATTCGGTAATTAATATTATGATTGGTTTTTCGTTCTACATGTGAATAATACAATATATAAATAATTTCAAAAATTTATGAATAATTTAAATAATTTAAATTCCTAAATGATTGATTACGGAATTCAGTTATTTTGCTAATTCATTCAATTTTTTTAAAGAATGGCCATAATATTATATCTTAAAATTTTCATGAGATTTGTGAATAGAGTAGAATATGTGCGTGAAAATATTTACATTGACAGATTTATATTATGAGATTTGTGAATAGTATGTACATGAAAATATTTACGTTGACAGATTTATATTGAGATGAGTGTATTCATTTCAATAAATATGTATACATTATCAAGACTCTAAAGACTTCTAGAATAACTTCTAGAATTTTATAATTATCGAAATTATCAAAATTAGAAAACGAAAGTTCATTATTCATGGTTATCGGTGCAGCAATTGAGAATTTGCCACACACACAATATCCTTCCCCCATGTCGATCCTTGGAGCGAATTTTACCGCCGCGCGATGCGGAAGGTTCCAATTTACCCCCGAGATTTTGGGCAGTCAACCCTTATCCGCGGTGGATAAAACAGGGAACTTCGGGAGGTCCTGGCACGTACGAAGGAAGGAATTACCCGGTTTGGAATTACCAACCCCTAACGTGGAGGGGTGCACGACCTCGAACTCGCCGAACCATCCGAGGGAATACGTTACCGCGTCGGTTAGGGTGTTCGATTATCATGGAAAACGCACGGTCGAAAGCGGGAGAAACCTGTTTTACTATTGAGAAGGTTTGCCGAAATCTTGTAGATCTCTCCACGTTCACAGAATTTTTTCGTCATCTTTATGTACTGAACGAGGAATGTACAAACATTTAATCTGTAATGTATAAGCCTCTCAGAAGCCACTCGATTGACTCTGTTTTTTTATAAATTTTTTAATATTAGTATCAGTGCCATTAATTTAGAACTTTATCTATTTTTTCTACTTTTTATTTTAAATTGATCATATATCAACTATATACATTCGGATGTATTTACGATGACTAAATACAGGTGCAATAAATAAACAGATTTAATTGATATGATAAAAAAAATAAAAAAGATTGCAAGAAACGATTTGGTTTGAAAAACACGATAAGGGAAAAGAGATTTATGTTGGAGATTTTATAAATTTTAAAAAGACTATAAGAAATGTTGACAACGAAATAGTTAGGCACCACACTGGAATGATTTCGCAGTGCGATTTCTCCGAGAAAATTTCAATTTTGTAGTTTCGAATCGCTGTGATCCGTTGCTCGCGATTGTAATATAACATAAAAAAGCATTTGTTTACCTTTTTCATGATTAAAATCCGATCGTTCGCTCGTACAGTCAACAGATCGCAACAGGTAACCGTTTAATATTCTCTCTCTCGTTTTTTTCTCTCCTCTTTTTTTTATCCAGAAAAACAACGACTGGCTGCGCGATCCGCGGACCGTTTCGACGCACTCTCTCAATTACTTTTATTTGACAATCCGAACGCTTGTTTTCCCCCTTGTAGCGTTTGCGCTGCAACAGGTTGCAAAGGATGACAGAGATAATTTTTTTCCGCCCGAAAATAAAAATAATATCCAGGTGTGATATATGATCGTGTTTAAACGCTGCCGCATCTCCACCGGCGTTGCCAAAACGGGCGTTATCAGGATTAATGCGCGAGTGCGTATCTCGAATTGTAAGTCTGATTCATCTGATGCGCCGCGATATTGATTATTTTGCAAAATTTATACTCTACTCTGTAAATGTAACACGCGGGCCCATCGAAATATCAATTCTTTTCCTTTCTTCGTTTCACATTATTTCAATACAATTTATTATGAAGGCAAACATCGGTCATCACATTTACTATTCGCTCACTCATTCGTTAGTTCAACTCACTGCAGCGTTTATAAAACGGAGGGAGAAATGCGTTCAGTGACGCGTTTTATCGGACGTTCCTGAGGTTACTCGTTTAGAATTTCGGGACACCTAGTGTTACCATGTTTACGCAACAGGTGAACCTCGCGCCGTTGCACGTCGCTATTAACAAAATCTGCGCTAACGAGACGTTGACGCTTCCCGCCGCGCCGTTCCATCGTAATTAGCGGCAGCGCGCTTTTCAAGCGCGACTTCGATCGCGGCTGCCAATTGTCTCGAACAACGTGCGCTGCAGGATGCTTCGACTTCGTGTAGAGTTGCAGAAATTATCGACGATCATAAAATAAAGCACTGCAGGTGAATCGTGCCCACTCATTCGCTTGCTCGCTTCTTTCACGGTTCGCCGAATCATTAAAGAGATATTAATTACTAACGGAGGCGCAATTAGTATCGAAGCCGTAAATCGACAATGGCGCAGCGCAGCGCGGTGTTTCTGTCGCCAGAAATAGTGGAATTGCAGTCATTAATCGTTGTAATGCCTCAGTTCTTTTTCTTAAATGCGCTTATCTCCTCTAGTTGAAAGAATGTATTCTGAAGACGATAATGTATTAAAATCCATTTGCAGAATTTACCGACTATTCTTTCGCAAACGCTGTTTCTCATCCCTAGTTTGACATAACAGAAACGTGAGTGTCGGAGAAAGAAGTTATCGATTAAACTTGGTCTGTACGCTTTACGTGAATTATTTGCAAATTGTTTCGTGTAAAATGTAGCGATCTGAAATTCGAAATTTTCCACATCGAGGAAAGTTTATTACAAACTTCTCTCTAGAAAAGTAATTCTGAAATATTTAATTATGTTTTTATGCTCTTGAAAAAATATGCGTGTATTTTAATAGTAATAGTGATATATTATTGAATTGGAATGAAAGTTTGTAACGTAACTTACTTCATTTCTATTAGGATTATAGATGATAATATAATGATAGAAATATTTTTTTTAATTTATGTCAGTCAATAACTATACAATATTTTTGTCTTAATGATGTAAATCGTAAACGTTTAACAATAAAATTGAAATAGTTTGATTGAGGATAAAATATTTAATAGTGGAAAATAATCAGCATTGATGTCGGTTCAGATTTAGTGATAAATTTTCAGGCTGCAATATAACAAACAGAGAAATAGCGATGTGATTGATGAAACGTTATTTTCCATCCTACACTAGAGTTTTTATTGTAGTTTTACACCTGCCTTGTTTTGCAACTGCAAAAAGGCGCAAAACAAGTTTGGTTTTACTTTCGGCCGATGTTTTCGTTTCGAAATTTGCAAGCCCTGCGTTTGCCGTAGGGAGCAAGATATAACGCGATGGGAGGGGGAGGACAGGGGTGGAAAAAATACAGATCGACATGCCGCGGGCGGGGGTGGCGACCGGGGGTGATGTATTTTTTCTGAAAACACTGCTCGCACCTCGTCTCGCCATCGTCGCCCACGAGAAGAATGGAAAAACAATATTTTGCCGTTTCGTCCCGAGTTCTCCATGCTCGCTTCTTTATTGCTTTTTTTTCTCTTGTTCCTTTTTTTCCTTTCATTTTGTTATTACGTAGTCTGACGTAACTGGACGAAACTGGACGAAACTCATGACACGTCGAAGGGGAGAAATTATGTGAGGGAATGCCAATGATTCTTCGAAAGTTTCAATGAGCTTGGACTGTCGAATGGAACGTAATCATTCGTGCCACGCGTATTAAAATATTGGAAGTTTAGAGCGAAATTTTAAAGACGGTACAAAGTTTTATTAAATTGCCAGCGCGACTTTAACATCATCATAAAATTTTAATTGGCTTAATTATTTAAAACTACTTTGTGCAATTTTGAACAGCTGGGACACCGTATATGCAACTTACCGCACTATTGTATCGATATTTAATTTCTCAATGTTTTTTCATGTGTTGACAAATATATTGCATATGGAAAATCTTATTTTTCACTGCAATTCGCGAATGATTCATTGTGTACTGAATATTTGATGTAATCCACTTGCGTATTTTCATGATTTCGTCACGTTTAAACTTACTAAAACTATGTCTCCACATCTAAAGAATTTTCTCAACGCTGTTATTAACGGTGTTCCATTGTTGTGACTAATCAATACGACCGGCGTATTTTGCTAATCTCACCCGTTTCACCCAGCCAAGATTACTTTCGGCGCTCCATCCCCTTTAACAATGTTTTCGAGCCGATCCGCTTTAAGGGATGGGCCTTTATTTAGGCTGGTGGTATGAGAGTACCGAAGTACAGCGGCGTCTGTGCGCCTCGTCGCGGTCTCTCTCTCTCTCTCTCTCTCTCTCTTTTTCCTCTTCACCCCCTTCAGTCTCCCCTTTAGTCAGCGACCTCATCACCCTCCGCTGCCTTCGGGGGTGTCGGTCGTCGCGGAGAAGGGGAGGGGGGGGGCTGGTTATCGATTAAAAAATGTCTGCCCTTCAAGACAGCCTAGGTCACGACCTGTCCGTCACACACGCGCGCGTGTATCGCTAATCGCCACTTGGAACACCCGCTGATACATCCCTAATATACACGTTTGACCCTAAAAATGTATTACAAGTAACCTCCCTTGTTTCTGTTTTAGACATGCAATTTTATGTTCAAATACGACGAATTTTAATATACGACATAATACGATAATAGATCTACTTGGAGATTCAATTAATTCTTGTATGACAGTTAGAAGAATAATTTGATATGTAGATTTTATCGATATTTTCTTGCTACGATATTTTAGTCAAATAGCAATATCTTGATGGAATTTTTTGGAAGAGAAAAAAGAGGAAGAAAATTAAAAAATTGTATTTAATATTCTTACAATATTGCAATATAATTTATTTAATTTTTGGATAAATAAGAAAAACACATTTGCAATAATGTACAATTTATGCAGAGTTTCGAAATGACACATAGTTGCAGTTGTAATAATGAAAATTAAAAAAAATTTTTTTAAATTATTTTTTTCCTGCTCATCACTTTTTATTGAATACGCACCGTTTTTATTGCTACTGCAATAATACGATGTCGTAATTTTTTAATATCATTTTTACCGATTAAAATAACACAATAGATGAAGTGATATAAATATGTAGGTGGAGGAAAAAAAGCATTTTTTCATGATATTTTTTAATCGTGCTTTAAATTTTGTTAAAAAAAACTTCACTATTTCTTTGTAGTATACCTGTTATAGCGACACATGAAATATGTTCTGCCTTGTGTGCCATCTCCTTCTTACGTTGCGTTTTCCGTTTCACGATGTCTTTTGCGATACATTGCAAACGACTCGTGACACATTACGCGATGAATAAAATCTCAAGTAGTCAGCAGTGAAGCGCTGCTCTAACCGTTTCAAGATATACCAATACAGTTGGATGCATGATGCATTTTGTTACGTGCTACAATTTACAATATATAATTTTTTGACAACTTTAATTTTTTGACGTAACATTATATTTACTTCTTGCGTTAATTTGATCTAATATACACTTAACACAATTTTACTATCTCAGGCTGACAATTTTCTGAAACTTGACAACTCTCCGACATCGGCATCTGAATCGAAATCTAGCCTTATTTATTGAGATCGTGATATGTAGCGTGGCCAGCGGGTTGACGGCCTCATCAATATTCTCCATATTGACAATCTGTCAATATTCTCAGATTATATAATGTTTAACTCTTGAAATGTGTCTCGCAATATCTATGTACATAATATTGTACATAGATATTATCATTTAATATTAAATAAAATTATATATTTAATATTATATTTATATTTTTATTGTGCTACTATTATTATACTATAATATGTTGTCATATTATTACTGGAGATTTATTATATTTCATAAATCAACATAAAATGATGATATTGTAAATTTACAAGAAGGGGAAGCTTTTTATATTGATATCTTTTTAAAACTAGAATCTTCTCTTTTATAAATTCCAATATTCTTTTATCTTGATTTATATATATATATATATATATATAGAGAGAGAGAGAGAGAGAGAGAGAGAGAGAGAAATAATAAATCTTACGACATAGATCTAGTAATACATTTGATTTATCACAATTACATAGCGAGCTTGTATTTTTTTTTCTATAAAAAGTTTATTAGCTATAACTACAGAATTAATGATGAATACTGACAGTTTGGGGTCACCCTTCACAGCTGAGACTCCTGATCGAATCGTCATAAGAAGGGTCCAAGTGCCGCGCGTAAATGCGTAGGTGGTTTGCGACAGGTCAGGAGCACCGAGAACGTGGATGGCGACGGAGTAGGGATACTAAAAGGAAAGAGAAAGAAAGAAAGAGAAGAATATAGATAGATAAAGAGGGAAAAAGAGAAGGACATGTTGGAAAAGCAGAGGAGAAAGGATGGAGATGTATAGCTATAGTCGGTTGACAAGATGGGGCGGTGGAAGAGGGACGGTAAGATCGGAGGGGACAGACAAGGACGGGAGATAATCGATAGACACGGCTAGACGCCGCCCCAGACAACCTTTTGCCTTAACTTAAGGACACACCGACCCTTAAACAATTTAGCCTACATAAACTGATACGCATCCCGATTCTCGGCGTTTATTCAGGATCCCATCTCAGTGTCCAAATCTCGAAGATCAAGCTCTTTGTCTCGGCTTATACCGATGTATGATCTTTGGGTGTCGATCGTTCTTGGCGATTTCTTCATATAGTCGCGTGCTAGAGTATCATCAAACACTCTTAAATGTCGAACAAGTCTCAACGAGTAGGTACAACTTGCGCTCTGTCATTAAGTACTTTTCTCTTCGATTTGATATAACTTGAATCGTTTGAGTTGAGAATTTTTCGAATGTACCTTATTACGTTGATTTGCTCGTATATATATATATATATTTTCAGAATTACAAAGTTAATTCCACTGAGCGTTTACTCAAAACCAAATGTGATCGTTCAATCTTTATTCAAACGGATCTTTTTTCGATTTTATATACATAACATAATATCGTTTGCTTGAACGATTTTTTTAATGATTGTTTTAATAAGCGACTTTCTTTGATTTCTTATACTCTCGTAATACCAAATCATTTAAATATCAAATCATTTAAATAGGCAATTATATTGTTAATAACTGTTTATGTTATTGAGATTTTATTGAGATTGCAATGAAGCAATTTTCACACATAATGTGATATTAAACATTTGCTTAATATGGATTTGCAATATTACTAGCTGTCATTATAATACGAAAGCAGATGCTTATTTTTTGAATGATATACTTGATTACTAACTTGACTTCTTACAATATCATGCATAATATCGTATATAGCCATTAATAATTCAAAATGGCCGTATCGTAAGAGCCTTTATGGCTGGCATAAAGGAGATTCTTGCGATAAAAAAAATAAAGGAGGGTCCCAGCAGCAGCGACCAATCGCGCTACTCCCCGATCATATCAGACGACTTAATTTATTATTTTATGTGTGTGCAGTTTACACCAGCAATAATGTGGACCGTGCAAAAAGTGTGTCTTAAAGCAACGTTCAGAGCGAATGACAACGCATTGTTTTCTCACTTGTGATTTTGTCAACTGTGTCAGAAAATTTCTAAATACAGAAAATAAACGAGCATTCTTTGGAAAATATTTAATTTCATCGATTTTAAATAAATTGTTATTAGGATATTTTATAGCATTCTAAGTTCTCAGTTGTCAAAGTTTACAACAAAACAATTGACATCATCGTTTAATCGATCAATGAATTATTGTCTTTGTAAGCCCTGGATCTCGGTGTGAAGTATTTCCTTTATCGATCGATTCATCTCAAAAGAGATTAATTCAAAGTAAATCACTGTTTAATATAAAAAGCTATTTATTAGATACAGATTTTTAATAAATAATATTAAAACAGTAAATAAAATTCCTAAGAGTTTTTCTACATTCAAACCAAAAAAATAAGATGATAAGTAGTTTTAATGTTGTGATATGATAAAAATTTGGTATACAGACGTAATATCTGAATATCCACAATGAATCAAATTTTCGTTTGCACTCATATCGCTTTTCATTCGCGCTAACTTAAAAATAGGAGCGATTCACAAGCGACTCGTAAGATAAGCGTACTCGTTCGTCACAGAAGTTGCGTCGGGATCCTTACGAGGATCGTTCCAACATAGACATCGCGGCTGGACAGAAACGGTGTTTGATGTAAGTGTATATGTGTGCGCGCGCGCGCGCGCGTGTGTGTGTGTGTGTGTGAGTGAAACCGTGTGCTCGTAGGGCAACGCTAGTTGGAAAGGGTTGGAAAAACCTACCTCAACCGGGATATGCTGGAGGGAGGGTTTGTTCGAGATGGGAGAGCAAAAGAGAAAAATAAGAAAAGAAAGCGGGTGCCGCGGAGGAGACGACGTCGTCTTTCCACCCTCGTAGTCGACGACGACGACGACGACGACGCGATATCTGGGTCGAGACTCGTCGTCGCCGGCGTCTCGGCGCCAGGCATCCTTCTCTTTGGCTTTTTTCGACGGGCCGGTGAACGGAAAAACGTCCAGAGATGGAAAAGTACTGCGGTGCTCCGTTGTCCTGCGGTTTTCTTCTCTCTATTCCCAGGAATAAGGAAGGCGTATTTCGGCCGCGTTACGTCGTAAAGTGACATTAATTCATAATTTTTTTAAATATGGTTTCTGCAATTTCTTCTACACACCACAATCTTCTTTCAAATATCTATAGGTACCAGAAAAAAAGCGGAAACTGTAATTTATATTTCTGTATGTTAGTTAATTTATTAATTTAACTAAAATATTTTATAGATAAAAATAATAATATGTATATATTTATTAATGATTTTATAATTAAAAGTACATCTTCTTAAAATCTTATGTTAATATGTAGGTATGTGTATACAGGGTGTTCCGAAAGTTTTTGCCAATTGCTTTTGTATAGATAGAGCGGACTAAACTGAATCGAAAAGTCCTCTACCATTTTGCAATGCTCGTAATAGTTAGCGAGATACTGATCGTTAAAGATAGCCAAATAGCGGGTCCATTCGGCCTAGTAATACCAAAGCGTACGCCCTTTGATGGGAGTAGCTTGGCAGGCGAGTCTCCATGTCATGACTTGACCGATGTCCCTGCCAAACTATTCCCACTCCCCGCGTACCGAGCCATCAATGGGCGTACGTTTTGACATTAGTATATCTTTAACGATCAGTATCTCGTTAACTATTGCGAGCATTGCAAAATGGTAGAGGATTTTTCGACTCAGTTTAGTCCGCTCTATCTGCACAAAAGCGATTGGCAAAAATTTTCGAAACATCCTGTATATAATTGCATTTCTTATTTATTAAGGAATGCGAATATATAAATCCACGTTATATATATATAATTAAACGTTATATAATTAATCGTGACATTTTCTGCACTTTTGTTCCATTTATCAAGTATTAATTTAATCGTAATTAAAATATCACTTTTTTATCGTCAATAGTAATATAAAACAAAAAAATACTACTATATTAAAACATGTTATTACTTCTCATGTAGATTATCATATACATCATAAATTATGATAAGTATTCTATTAGGTAACATTAAAATAGCAATTTAAAAATTATTATTTTACACCTTTATACATCTACTCATATTTTTATATTTGCGAAGTAAAAATTGTTTCTTGGAAATGAATAACATTTTACAATCACAATTCAAGGATTCTTTGAAAGTTTTCAAAATTGAAACGAAACGTTAGCTAAACTAAAGAGTCAAGGGTTGAGAGATTCAGATTGGCGTGGGCTGCTCAGTTCTCGGGGATCTAATTTTCTATGGGTAAGGGAAACGCGGGAAGAAGGGATGAAAACTCGTCGTGCGAGAGCTGTCGGTGTAAAACTGGCGGAAGGCCGCCACCGCCGCCGGCCGTTACGCGAAAGTTAGAAGTTAGTTACACGGGGGCGGCCGCCCCTCATCTGCATATCCGTACACCCAACTCCCTCCCGCCAACCCGTCGCATCCAGAGCCCCTTTCCCTCCTCTACTTTCGCTTCCGAGTCGCTCCGATCTTCCTCTAACCGGCGTGCTGCCACCACAAGCTGCTCAACAAGTGGTTCTTCGGTTTAGCGCCCGGCTTAGCGCTTCTTTAATTTTCGTTGCCCCCTTCTTCGCAACTTTCTCGTAACTCCATTCCTTCATGTCTATCGCGAAGCACGTTGTCCTTTGAGCAGAAAGAATGCAGCAGCTTTACTACGGGATTAATATAAATCTCTTTTCATATCGAATTCTTAATTGTATGTATTTTGTGAGAGAGTGTGTACATTCACGTGTCTTTTAGATAGAAATATACTGTCTTATACTGTCGGCGCTATAATTCCGACTTGTATCGTATGCTTAAAAATAGATTCAGTCATTGTAGATTCCAATAAGCAAATCGACGATACAGAGTTCTCAAACTACTTTCGCAACTGTAATAATATTGAAGTAATAGAGCGTATTTTGCCTCGTGAACAATAACAGAATCTGAACGGAAGATTTATATAGAGAAAACAGGGGTGGCATCATTTCGAGTGCTTTAAAGGATGACTTCTCATGCGAATGGCAGACACATTTGCATGCGTGACGAGCGTAATAACGGATAATGCTCTCCAATCTCTGAATAGGAAGAACGACCGTTTTTCGGGGGATAAGGTGCTAAGGAAGCATGAGAAATCGAAGACAGAGGCGAACTTTCTGAGCACGAGCGATTGTGCTGCACCGGTGAAACTCTTTTCTCGGTCCGCTCCGCCCCGAAAAACCAAAACACAAATAATATTGTACGCAGAATGGCACACCGCAATGGGGAAAGAGTGGCGCTCGGCACCCTCATCGGGCTATTTAGGACGAAAGGAAGAAAGGGTTCTCCAATAGTGCGAGGATATCTGCATACCAATAGTATAATGGTAATTAGGAATGCACCGTTAGAGGCATTAGAAGCACGACGAGCTCTCTTTCTCGCTTTTGCTGCCGGTACTTTCGTCCCGATTATATTCTCTGTTAAAGAAGAGCCCGAATCTCCGAGAGCGCCTGGGAGTCACGTTTTCTCACTCTCTCTCCTTCTTTTTTTCCGGATGTTCTTCCACGTGCGTATCAAGCTAATTCGAAAAAGTTGATGTCACTCGAGAAGAAGCGCATCACTACCTACACTTATGGCCCACTCATTGTCGATTATTTTGCAAACTTTCTCATAAAACGAGGCTGAGGTATATTTGCGGCGCCGATTATTCCGTGCTCTTAGTCTGAATCTTTTACGCCGATCGATCGTAACGAGCGTGTATAACTCGAGACCCATTGAAAGTGATCAGACTATTATCTGATGTTTCACTGAACTTATTTTCGTTACGAAATTTCTCTTTGACAAACCTTTTCAATATGCGCGAGATTGAATTAATCGAATGGAATTATTATTTTTCTTTCCCCCTTTTTTTTCAAATTATATAAATAATACTTGAACGAGAGAAAGTAATTATTCGAAATGTTATTGAAATTAATACGATTATATCGTTACAAAGATTCTTTTCATGTAGTTTTTTCACGTTTCTTTCAGAGATAAATAATCATTACAAAAAACTACTATACGCATGTATTAATTAAGTGAGATTTGTTTAGTTTTATATCTCTCGAGGGTGTTTAACTTGCATGAAACGTTCGAATGTTTGTGCTTAAAATGGTAGCCATGTCGCTTTTGACACACTCGTCAAAATATTCTTCGCCGCATACGCACACAAATATGCAAGTGTACACACAGCGTTGCCGCGATCTTCCAAACCGCCCCTACTTCTGCCCCCTCCCCCATTTGGAGCACACGTGACACTCGCACACATCGATTCCTGGATGTGTGCTTTCTAGTCGTCAGAGCGCATGCTGCACTGCGCACAATTCCTACCACCCAATCCACCCACTTCCACCGCCGTACCTCTCTTGCCATCCCGACGTTCTCGCCCCCCGACTCCAAACTCTCTCGTGCAGCGCGCCATGCAACCCCCCTAGGAGGCGACTCTTATTATTTCCATTTTTCCAATTCGGTTGGGGGGCGGGAAGTGAGCGTGCAACACACTCCCCCACCCCCTTCTACTTTCTTGCCGCCTTCACTCCCACCCTTCGGACCGTCTCCATCACCCTCTTACTTGCACACCCCCTCCTCAGGTGGCCGGCCGAAGGAAAAATATCTATATTTATCTGTTTCTTCGCGGGCTACGTCTCCCTCTACCCCCTTCTTGTTCCTACCCCGTTCTCTCTTCTCTCCGCAACTCTACTCTCTCCGCTTCCACCTTGGAGATTCTCTCTGTCTTTCGTACTTGATTTCTTTTTCTTATTCTTTCTGTTTCTTTCTCCTTCTTACTTCCATCTACCATTTCTTACCGCGCCGCGGCGCCGCGCGTCCGCGAGGCTGACAGAGAGAGAATGAATAGAGGAGGGTAAGACAGATAGAGAGAGTAAGTGGGAGTGTGAAGGCAGAGGGGTAGAGCGAGGAAAAGGAAGTAAAAGACGGAGGCTACTACGACGACGACGACGACGACGACGACTACGACGACGTCGACGACGCCGGCGGCCACGGCGAAGCGTGCGCGCCTTTCTTGGCCCCAAGTGCGAGAAAGAGAGATCGAGGAGGAAGGAGACGGCGGTAGGAGGAGGAAGGATAGAAAGGGAGAGAAGGACGGAGAAAGAGAGCGCCGAGCTTCCGCTTCCTTATGCTCCGCCGCGGACTGCATCAACCAGTCGCGCGGTCGCGCTCACATAAGAAACTGGGATTCGAGAGGCCGACCCCCTTCTCGAGCCAGCGCGCGGTTCCGCAAAAGCGGAAGGAAGCGAACGGTTACCGACGACGCGAGTATACGTCACGCGGTCGTCGCGAGACCACTCGACGTAACGTCTAATATAGCAAGAAAACACGTACGTGCAACGTGGAAGAAGAAATTAACCGCGCTCTACCAAGGCTCGAGCACGACTGACCGAACGTTTACCCCCACTACTGTCCTAACGAGCGACGTGAGCGAGTCGAACGTCGTCCGCGATTTACGAGGGGCCCTATAGGGCCCGTCGTTGAATCGGGCCTAAGCGAAGGCCCGCCGGTGCCCATCGGCTACACTCGGCTCGACGACAGTCGCGTCATTCACGCCAATGATGAAGAGAGGGGGGCCGTGCGGCCTCCTGAACGAGTTCCACGAATACGCCACGAGGATGACGCCGCCGGAAATAACGGAGGCTTAAGGGGATGTTACTCGATGCCACTTCGCGCCACCGAGGAAGATGTTTCTGCTCCTTTCAGTGCTTCCTCTTCCTCCTCTTCTTCCTGGCGACGGAGAGATCCGACCAGGTGGAGGAAGGCGAGTTTGGGGAGGATGCTGCATGTTCTCACTGAGGGACAAATCTTAACGAAAAGGAAGCAGCATCGATGTTAATGTCACGAAAACGGGAGAGATCCCAGACGATCAACCAAAGTTCCTATTTTTCACGTGTTTTAGCCCAAAGATTAGAAAATTAAGGGAGCGACAATTAGTGGGAAGTAAGGGAGGCGGAAAAAGGGAGAAAAGGGAAAAAGAAAAAAATCGAGATGACGCACGTCGAAACCTCGTGTCTACGACGAGAATGGAGCCTCCCGCGCTAATTAACCAGCCAATTAGAAAGCCCGCGGCCATGCGTAATGAGCTGCGCGCGCAAAAGTTCCTAAATGCAACGCGGTCCTTTTTCCTTCGAATTCGCGCCGGTCACGAAGCACGCGGCGCGCACTAATAATATAAATTTAGATACACTAAGGAAACGAAAACGCCTCCTCCTCGGCCGTATTGATTACGACCGCGTTCGAGATTACAAGAGTGTGATCGAAACGGTAGAGAGCAGGTGGAGGATAAGGAGCGCTTTAGTCCTCGATACTAGTCCGCTAACAATCATAGTGATAGTATAATAATACCATTAGAGATTAATTGTACAACAGCGAAGAGCGCCTTCTTTGCCCGAGAGGGAGAAGGTGGAATAAATAAGCAACGTACTTGTGTCTTATGGCGTCCGATTACGCCAACAGGCAATAAAAACAGGAGACTCGAGGCGCGTACGAAGACGAAGCACGTCGACACATTTTCCCTATATCCTATCCCACGCATAGAATCACGTTGCGTGGAAGGGAAATCTTTTTTTTTTGAGACAGCATGGAATCTGCGGATAGACACGCTCGACTTCGGAAGCTGACCTTGTAGCTCTTTAAGCAGTTTTTAACCATACATTAATGTGCCACGTGGGCTCTTGAAGCAATTTCAGACCGCGCGCGCCGCGCGGTGTTTTTATCCTCTTAACCGAGTACGAAATAACTAAATAAATAAATAGAAGGATTACGAAATATATATAAATAAATAAACAAATATATATATATATATATACACAATTTAAGAACCTATTTAATTATATATTCCTATATACATATACAAGGAACACATGTACAGGTATTTTACTAGGTCCTTACGATTTTGAAACTCACTTTCGTTAAAATAAAGAGAGGCGAAAAGCGAGATTCGCAGGAGACCAAAGAAAAGGGCTACTTTTCGTGTGTTTTGAAAGCCCGAAAGATATTTTTCACTGCATCGAAACAGTGTAACGAGAACGGCTAAAATGTCCACGATGAGTGTCGTCTCGAACTCTTCCGTCGAAGTGGACTCCGATTCCTCTAACGACGTGTCGAGCAAGGACGACAGCAGTGCCGAAAGAAAGTTTATCTTACGCAATGAGCTGTATAGCAGTCTGCTGGCGAGCGCGTTAGGCAAAACCGTGCTTAACAGGCATCTCAATTTCAAAGAGCAGGGGATTAACTTCAATCTAGCATCCCTAAAGGACAACTTAAACGCGCTCGGTGCACTAAAGGAGTTGAAGGATTTGAAGGGCTTGACCGTCAGCAGTGTGCCCGCCTTTCCAAGGAACTTAGCTCTTCATCGGGAAGATCACGATGAGGTTAGACTGGACTACTGAGAAATATTTTTGCATTGTCGTTGCGTTGTTTGTGGTTAAATTTCTATCACTGTTACATTGATAGCATAAAATATTTTTACGACAGCTAGCGTCGTTACGCTCTGCGAATTGTCAGATTCTTCATTTTATATGCATTTACATATTTAGATATTTAATATAGATGTATAAAAAGTTAAAAATTAAACTGCTATGTTAAAAAATGGGATGATGGAGCGGAATAATGAACTCAAATTTACTTTAATAACTCTTTGTTTATTTTATGTTTGCTTTTATTTTAATTTCTGTTGAAATTTAATATACCATCATTAGTGTTAAGATAGAAAATAGAGTTAAAACTTTCCTTAAAAAGTTACTGTAACGCACGGTTTAACGTCACGTGGGCATAGTACTTGTGGTATATTAGGAACATATAAACGGAAATGGAGGAAGTATATCAAATGGGAAAACGTAGACGATGTCGCCAAGGACGATGTCGTGAGGATAGTTAGCGAAGAGTTAAAGGCCGGTTGACAGGTCGGTGAAATTGTTTGCGAGATAAAGTGCGTTCTAACGTGGCTGGCGTTTGTTGCCGGTATAAGTTGTCAGTTAAAAAGTTAGAGCATAGTTAGTGGTGGCGAGTTTTCGCGTAACGATGGTATAAAATACGAGGCCGAGTCGTGATTTCGCTTGCTCGTATAATACTCCCTTTTCTTACTTCTTCAAACATTCGCCCGATACGTTTTGCCTCTGGCTTGATAATGTTTCATTACACTCGGGAATTGCTTGCCTTGATTTCTAGTTTAGACTTATAATGGTTTTATTTAGATATTGTTTACGCGACTGTGTGTAAAAACTGAAAAAAAAACTCGAAAACACGGGTAAATATTAAATATTAAAAAATTATTACATGTGAGAAAGAAAGCAGCGATTAATTTTTGGCGACCCAGTGAAAAGTAAGTTAAAATATAAAAAGTTAAAATGTGAGATTAAAGCGATTCTGTTAAAGAACTTTTTATTTAAAAACTGATTAAGTATTTAATACCATTAACAGTAATTGCTACTTATTATACTGTTTTTCATGTTTAAGTGCTAATACATAATTTTTAAGTGGTAGTTTATATCTTTGTTACTTTAAATAAAGATATAAACTTAATTAACCTTTTAAAAGTGTATCCTGATTAATACTAGAACTTTTTTCTGTTATAATTTATTAATTAGCTGCAATTGTAGCGAGTAGTCCGCTATTTCCTGTTGCTTTCTTTTGCTTTTGCCCGAGTTACAGCCTTAAAGGAACTTTTCTTGGCACGATTATCGTTTTGGCTCGCTTTAGTCGAAGCTACGGCGATTCCTGACCTAAATCCATAAACAAGCACCTGCGTGCTTTCCTCATTTCAATTGTACAGAGTTTATCGGTTTCGCAATACCCTTCATGAGAATCAATTCTTTATTTAATCGATCAATTTATTTACGACAACGAATTTCCATTATGGATTATAGCTTTTCATTGTAATCTCGTAATATCTTTTTATTATTACGAAGAAAAATGCGTTGATTTAATTGATCGTTTTGTAACAGTATGAGAAATAAATTTACCTAAAGTCAAACATTTTCAACTTATGGCACAATGATAAAATAATAACGAACGTATTTATTATCGTTTTTATCACGTTTATGCTATCAATCACCAAACTTTTTTGTCAGTAGCCAATCACAAATTAATTATTTTTCAAATTAGATTTTATGATATCTGGAACTTGTATTAAGCCTAGAGAGAAAAATGGGCATCATATTGCGTGCCCGAGAACGTGTAATTAAGTTAGTTCGCAATAATGAAACGTATCCATCCCCCTTCGAGACTCTCTTAAGAAATAACACCCCTGGTTAAGCTCTGGGGGAAGGCTATTCGAGAAACTAATAATCAGGCTTGCGATTCGTAACACGTTTTTCTCACGATGCACCGCGCTGCGCGAACAATTAGCAACTTCAATCCAGAGTCCCCCTTAATTAACGATTTACTCCGATTAGTTTGCTATGCCACGGAGGGTTGAGATTTCACTTCGCAAGAAAAGAGACGATAAAGGATTAAAACCCGATTATTCCGAGGTCATTTAAAAAGTATGAATATGTATATTTTATTGGAGATTTAAAAGGAGGGAAAGAGAGCGCAGTAAGCAGGACACGAAGATGTAATGTAGAACGCTGTAATATAAATATTAAAGAGACACAGAAGGGTTTTGGCTTATTCGTAAACTTAAATGCTGCTCCAAAAGTTGATTGTAATTGATTTGTAAATATTTGAAAAGATAAGTTCTCATATTTAATTCATTGTGAAACGATCGTTTGTTCTTGAGAGAGATTACACATATTAAATACAGGAAATGAGTGCTAATGATATTACTAAATTTCAACGCAATTTTATTCGATGATATGAAATTTTCTGTTCGAATGGAAACGGATAATGTGGAGCCGATATCGCGAAGTAGAATTGTGAGAGCATTCCAGTAGCAAAAGATGATTTCAGTTGCATCTACTTTTATAACCGTGCTCATCGCTTCTACATTCGACGACATATCGATTGGATATCGTCCGACGTACGTTTTCTCTTCTTTGTCTGGGGCTATGAATTTCTTACGATGTCTCTTGCGGTCGATAGCGCCGCGGATCGGTATAATTACACTCGAATTTGTAAATGTGTGCGTGTTGACCGTTATACACGTATAAAATAATCTATATCCTGTGTAACTGTTAGATTTCCTTACGGTGTGTTTGTAAGAGCTCAAGTTCCAAAATATGAATATTTCTCCTCTTGGCAAATATTAGTAAATATTAAAGAATTAATAGGTCAAAGAAGACATATATTATTTTATTATATATATATATATATATATATACGTGACAAAATTATAACGAAACAATTGAATATAATATATATAATACATAATATATAATATATACATATAAATTTTGTTGTATTTATATATCGTGTATCTTCTATCTCATCATTTAATTTAGTATCGTTGAAATTACGAGTTGAAAAAGTATACCTATATAAAAGTTTAGATATTTTGATGTCAAATATACTTTCCGACTTAATGTTAGCCGATTCATCGATCAATTTATTAATGGGCTAACTCTTCTCGCGCACTCTATCATGAATACCTAATGCTGCCTCACCGGTCACAGACAAGAATGAACGAGTTTAATAAAATCACCGCGATTATATAATATGCATGTGGAAGATTTTTCCGGTCTAAGATCCTTCTATCAATTTGAAGAAGAAGCCGACTTGCACAATTATTAAATACTTGAAGCAATCTTAACATTTCTGGAAATATGACGCAAAATTTTCTTTTCAAAAGTTAATTTTTATAATTTTGAATATTTATATATATTAATGAAGCACAAAAATAAAATACTTATTAATATTAATAATTCGAGAAAAACACTATACTATAGGAAAACATTGAGACAAAACAATTAATTCGTATACATTTAGTTTACCACCAACACTTGTGAGGAATAAATTCGATTTTTTAGAAAATATTGTTACGAAGAATAAGAGAACCCAAAACTAATACTATTTTAAATGCATATAGGCTTTTAACGAATTCATGTTTTTCTTTCTCTTTCAAGAAAAACTCATTTGCGTGGTCGGAGGGTGGTGAAGAAGGTGGTGGTGGTGGTGGCGGGGGAGGTGGCGGAGGAACGGGAGGGACCGGAACAGGTGGTACGGGTCCTGGGACCACCGGTGGCGGCGGACTGGCCCATTGGGTCAGTGTTATGGCGGAGCACATTCACAATCCGCACTCAGCCACTGGCGTCGGTGTTCACCATCAACAACAATCCCCACCTCAACCGCCTTATCCGTGGAACAATGGCCTTTCCAGTGACGTGAGTACGCTCTTATTGCAATCAGCTTTCTTACATATGATTTCTTATATGCTAGAAACTATATCCAAAAATTATGTCATTAAGAATTTAATTTCATTTAATATTATATCTTTCTTAAATTATTATCGAGTCTAACGTAAGAAATGTCCTATTTTTTAAACGTTGCCGAATAGAAGGATCTCAGTAATTCTTAGAAAAGTAATAACTTAGTAAGTAAAGTATGAAAGCAAATATTTATATATTGCGAACAACGTTGGTCAATTATTGCGAATGTAAAGCAATTTTTTTTTATGTTAGAAAATGTACTGTAAGAAGACCATAAATATAATCATCTAATAATAGGGATGGCTATAGTGAAAAAAAAAAGACATTCTTTTAATTAGCTTTTTTAAATCGTAACATCTAACAAGTATCATAAAGTTTTCAATTTATTTCTCTGTAATCTCTATGTTTCTCGCGGATTCGACGAAAGCTGCAGTCGCGACAAAAAGATCGACGACAAAAAATTCAAAAGAAAAAGACGGTTAGAGGGGAATAGAAGGAAATAAGGAAGAGAAGTAGGAACGTTGCCTGAATTAAATATGGCCGGAAGAAAGACACCGTTAAATGCGCGATGCAACGGTACCAAAGCTTCGGAAATGGTAGGAAAAAAATCTCCGTCCGACATTCTCTCTCTTTTTTTTTTTTTTTAATGCGCGGTGTCAGCGGGACGGAATACGCTACCCCTGTTTTGATTTTATTTTTTTTCTTTCACCCTTTTGCGTGCTATCTCCGGACGAGAATCCTGCATAATTTAGACGAGACTGGATTAGAGGAGATTGTCAAGAGAAGAAGAGACAATGAGTGTGAAAGAGTCGGGAAGGGGTGAAGTAGTAAAATCGAAATAGAAACGACGGGGGTGAGAAGCAGGACGGGACACAAACGATTCGAAAAACGACGGCGAAAAAGGGCGCCAAAAAGGGTTGAAGATCGCTTTACATAGCGGTGTTCTTTCGTCGGGTTCCATCTCGAGATAAAAAAAAGGAAAAGAAAGAAAACAAATAGACGGAAGCGCGAAAAAAAAAGACTTTTGGGGAAGAGGGAAAAAAGCGTGTATGCGCATTTGCGCGAAAGGGAATGAATAAGAGAGGAGAACGAATAACGGAAAAAAGTAGTTGCTCATTTGAATCGATAGTGGTGGTTATGTGGCGTTTTTCTTGCGTTAATCAGGTAACAGTTCATTTATGGCGCGATTTAAGAGAGGATTAATGAAAGAGTCTATTATCATAGTATGTTTTTAAAACAAAAAGAAAGAATTTTTTAATCTTATAATTTTTAAAACTTTTGTTAAGCTCTCAAAACTACATTTTTCATTATTCGATGGGATCATCGTCTACAATTATATCATTCGTAACATTATTATAATTGCGCTCCCATTACGGAAGCGCGAGATCATAGAGAATCCTTAATCGTAGAGGACTCGTTTGTTTTTCTTAGACAAGAAATTAGGGTGCGCCTTCTATCTCCGTACGGTGTGAAAAGGACCGGATTTGAATATGAATAGAAGCGGCAGACATCTCGAGGACGCTCTTTATCGGTCGTAGAACCTGTAGCACGCGGAAGAGTTATCCCGAGGCCTCGTTTATCCTCTCCCTCTTTGTTTCTTCTTCTCTCTTTCTCTTCTTCCGTTGAGGGCTCACCCGGTTTTTGTCTATGGTTATGGGTGCCCGCGGGACCCACGCCATGGGTCTATCGCAGAGGCCTCGGGGAAAAAACAAGGAATTACGACAACGGGGGGACGATTTAAATAATCCGCGGCATGCTAATGTCTCTGGCATTCTCACGGAACACCGTCCGTGAAAGTTCTCGAAGGGGAGGGGGCGATAGTTTGGGAGAGAGAAGAAAAAGAATGAATGTACAAGACAATCAGTCAATCTGCATACGATGCATACGGGCGAGGAAGAGTAGTAGGTACCCCTTGACGTCTTTCGAGGGGATGATCGCGTTATCTCGGTGAACAACTATGACCATCGTTGGTTGAAGTTTAACCGTTAGGAATTAATAAAAATCTCGAGAATTCGCGTTTGTAACAAAGTAAGCAAAATAGCCATTAAAATTAATATATTAAAAATATCACAGTCACGTTTGACATTTGAAGAAATGTCCACGCTACTATCGAAAATTGAGGGTAAAATGCTAGATGAAGAAAATGTCTTAGTAGCGATATGTTAGCGCAATGCCGCGTCATGTGCGAAATCGGTAACACGTTTTCGGAGGTTGTAATCTGTCGTCGGTTTTGCCCAGCGGGTGGTCAACCCTTTTTCCAGGCTTTTTTACGCCTGCCCGACCATAATCCCTTAAAACGCTTAGAGGCGTTCTTTAGGGTAATTTCTTCACGGTGAAGAAAGGGCGCGCTTCATCCGGCGGGTCCCGTATCATTTTATTCGACAAGATGCAAAACACCTTTGGCCGCGCGTTCTCGTATCCCTCCCTCCCGCCTTCGGAACAGCAACTGAAATCGTTCTTTGCGCGAGAATCCTTGGCCTTGCGCGGAACACCACTCCTGACGAAGATTATGCAAAAGAGGACTCATCCATCCCTTTCTTTTCCCTCCTTCTAACTATCCTTCACCTTTGCCTCTCTCCCCTCCTTCCTCGTTCTCGCGAAAGTCCCCCCATTGTCCTCTTGTCTCCCTTGTTCCTTCTCTCTCTCTCTCTCTCCTTCGTCATTTTCGTCCCCTCGACACGGTAGCAGTACGAAAATTAAAATAATGGTTCCCGCAACCCCTGCCAGCATTTTTTTACTTCTTCGATCGGCTTTTTCTGCATGTGCACCTTCAACGCGGCAACGACAGCCGGCATGCAAATTGTGCGCAACGGGATTTTTGTCTCTGTTCGGCGAGAGACAAAAAAAAGGAGCGGAGAGAAGTAAGGCACGGTTTATTGTCTCGGTATACCAGGACCGTTCGTTAAGGGACCGGTGTCGAAATAAGATTTTTTTTTCTATCTCC
>Ga0157363_1000911_pt1 | contig 23601 bp, 27 predicted proteins | sample AttsexASBM1_FD_111477 | JGI IMG/M metagenome (GOLD analysis project Ga0157363, IMG submission 111477) | Fungus gardens microbial communities from leaf cutter ant in Ribeirão Preto, State of São Paulo, Brazil - Atta sexdens ASBM1 | ecosystem: Host-associated > Fungi > Mycelium > Unclassified ... | reverse complement strand
GTGGTTCGAAGCCGCAGACCTGATTGTTAAAGGCATGGAAGGCGCTATCGCTGCTAAGACCGTGACCTATGACTTCGAGCGTCTGATGGATGGCGCTAAACTGCTGAAATGTTCAGAGTTTGGTGACGCGATCATCGCGAACATGTAATTTCTGCCTGCCAGAAATTGAGACGGGAGCCCATGGCTCCCGTTTTTTTATGCGCTAAGTTAATCGGCCTGCTGTTCAACAGATTTGGCGGATGACGCATGCTGCTGCGACAAGCGCCAGAAATCATTGCCGCCCGGATGCTGATACATGCGAAGGCCAAACTGGCCGACAATCGCATAGATATATTCGAAGATCGCTGACTGCGAATTCTCATACTCCACCCAAAATATCGACGAGGTGAAGCAATAGACTTCTACCGGCAAACCTTCCGGCGAGGGCTTCATGGTGCGCACCACGATATACATATCCTGCTTAATATCATCGCGCTGCGACAGCCACGCGGTGAGATATTTGCGGAACACCGTCAAGTTGGTCATGCCGTTGTCAGCAAACCAGCGGTCACCCACGGCATTGCTGTCACGGCCATCCATTAACGCTGACAGCTGTTCGTTAACACCGCGAATCTGGCTCATCTGCTGAATGAGTTCGTGATCGAGAAAGCGAATCGACATTTGGTCGAGGTGGAAGCTACGCATAATACGGCGCGCGCCGGAGGAGAACATCGCCTGCCAGTTGGTATAGGTTTCGGTGAGGAAGTTTTTCGTCGGGATGCGTGACAAAGTGTTATCCCAGTTACGCAGCGTAATGGTGTGCAGTGCAATATCAATCACTTCGCCGCTAATGCCTTTATCCGGCATCTCAATCCAGTCACCAAGTTGCAGCACGTCGTTGGATGACACCTGAATATTCGCCACCAACGACATTAAGGTGTGCTGGAACACCAACATCAATACCGCAGCAACCGCACCCAAACTCGAGATAATAATCACTGGCGATTTATTCGACATAATGGCCAGAATCATGATCGCCGAAATAATGTGCACCAGGATCTTGCCGACCTGAATATAGCCCTTGATCGAGTGATTCTTACGCTTTGATTTGCGGGAGTAGGAGTTGTTAACAATCTCCAGCACTTCTGTGAAGAACAGCGACAGATAAACAAAGAACAAAATGCCGCAGATAGTCTTAATAGCAATCAGCAGATGCTCGGGCAGATCTGGCATAAACTGCAGCAGGTAATAGACCGTGATCACCGGAATAAAGTTTGAGAGCTTTTCAGATAGCCGCACATCTTTATCAAGTGGAACCTGATTTTTGTGTGTGCTGAAGAAGACCTTGCGCACCACCTTCACCACAAAGAATTTGCAGATCAGATGCGTCACCATCCCCGCAATCACCAGCAGCAGCAAGCTAAAAGTGGTGGATAGCAGGGTGTTACTCTCAATAAATTTCTGGATATCGCTTAAATAATTCATATTCACAACATGCCTGACAACGTTGGCGGGGATTCAATCACAAACTGTGATCATACTGTATGCGACAAGTGCGCAATTTCTTAACGGCGGTTCGCGCCTGACAATACATTTCGCAAAACTTTGAAACAGATAGCATCCAAGAACCCCTCGTCGTGCCTTTTCCGGCAAAACCCGCTATGTTCTGCGCTTCAGATTCTGGAGGTGGTATGCAAGGTGTCATCAAATTCGTTAAGGGCTGGTTGCTGTTTTCGCTGCTGTGGGGCATTTTCATGTGGTTCACTTCGTGGCAGGCGCAGGGTGAGGCCATCAGTATGGTGGTGGTGAAAAGCTTGTACGCTGGATTGATTTATCAGGCATTGATGACCATGGTGGCGCGCTTCAAAGCACGCCGTTCGCAAGCCTGATTGCTCACATCTTCCCACACAGCTTTGCGCAGCACTGACGCTAATTTGCACTCTGTCAGGCAATCTGGCTCGACTCAAAACAGTGTGGGTGGAAGTGAAGATGGCAAAGACGTCATTAGCCGCGTGGTTCTTTTTACTGGTGTCATTTGGCAGCTGTGCGCAATTACCTGACGTGCCAGTGAATATCACTGTGCACCAGGGGCGTCATCTGGATGTGAATAACAGCACGGCTGATGTGGCAGAGACGCCGGATGAACATATTCAGGAAAGGTTGGATGAGGCCGGTCATCATCAATAAGCGTTGGGGCCAGGAAGGCCCCCTATCGCCGCTTATTTCCTGCCCAGCAGGAAACCGACAATAATGCCGATGCTGGCCGCTACCGCCAGGCCAGTTGCCGGATTATCACGTACCGATTTGACCACGCAATCTGCTGCATCCTGCACAGCATAACTGGCTTGCGCGGGATAACGACGCGCGGCACCTTTAGCCTGATGTTTGCGAGAGCCGGTCCATTCCCCGATTTTTTCTTCAACTGTGCCCGCTGCTTCATTCAATTTTGCTTCCGCTTTATCAGTCATGATGACTCCCTGCTGGTTGTGAATATTACGATTCAGCGTAGTCACAGATTTTCAGACCAGCAACCCGCAGGCCAACGAGGTTGTAACAGTGGTTTGCAGGATTGTTGAACTTTGTCCAGGCTTAAACGAAGTAGCAGGCCTTTTGATTTGCGGAAATCAGGCCGTGTCACACCAGGAGGAGAGATGAAACGTGATGTATTAAGTGAAGACGATTACGATGAAGTGTGTCGGGTCATTGGTGACGCGGTGATTGTCCTATCCGAATGTGGCCACGAAACTAAACGCGCTGAAATCACCGATTTATTGCAGCGAACCCGCCATCATCGCGCGCATGATGAACGCGACGAACAGCGGATGCTGGAGCATGCGATTCGTCTGGTCAAACCCTAATCCCTAAGGGTGTCACGAGACGCCCTTAGGGATTGCCGCGATAAGCCGGATACCAGGTCACCAAAAAATGGCGAAGATGATCGAAACACCACTCGGCATCGTCGGCTTGCTGACAATAATAGCGAATGGTGACTTTCTCATAGCGCATATGACGCTGATGCAAAGGTGACCAGCCCCAATCCAGCACGGCGCGGGCGTAATTGACCAGGGTGCCGCTCTGCATGTTGTGCTGCTTCTCTTGTCGGCTCAGATAGAGTTCAAATGCCTGATCCAGACTTTGCGTCTCCTCACTGCTGCCACTCGATAGCGCCGGGCGTAATGCCACATCGATAAATCCGCACACGCCGTCATCACGCTGCTGCCAGTCACAGGCTAAGGTCATAAATACCCCCTCCTGCAAATTCACCTCTTCCAGTAAACGCCGTAAATTTTCGGAATGTTTACCCGCTGAGATTTCGTCGATGCGATCGGTCTGCAGCGTGAGGTCAAATCCACAAGGATTCACCGAACCATCCGCGTTGGTGGAAGCGGGGAAGGGGAAATCGATGTAGCCGTTATTGTCCAGACTCTTTTCCATAGTACAGGTCCGCAGCGTGAGGAAGCCTGACAATAAACCATCTTTCCCGGCTAAGCACGTTTAAGGGCACGTCCAGGTAATCATGGTGTTCTGATAAGGGTTGATCAGACGGAATTGCTTATCTGACAGCCGCTGAGCGGTGAAGCCCTCAGGCGTCACGGCAGAAGGGACATACTGGAAACGATCGCTGGAGTGCAATGTGCCACTTTTCACCGCCACGCCATCACGCGTGACCGTAAAGGCATTCACCAAATCGAAAATGCGCGCCTGCGTCTGCCCCATTGATTGTCCATAAATGGTCGCGACTTCGCCCGGGCAGTCGACACCTTTGGGCGTGGAGCTGCAACCAGCCAATAATAAAAGGGTGAGTACTACCGTGATTCGCAACATGATCCTGTCCTGGTTCGATTCCTTGTTTGCAGTGGCCCGTCAATGCCCACTGATATGCTGATCATAGCAGGTCTGGCACCGCTTCCCATTTGTCATTTGCTTAATCGTTAAGCGGTAAGAATGTAAAGGGGTGACTTTGGTAGCAGATAAACGTTATTCTTGCCAGCGTTGCGCATCAGGTAAGCAAAACAAGGGCAAATCTATGAAAGAAGAAGAAGCCAGTTTAATGATTCTTCAGCACGCGATTGGTAAATTAGAAGCCGACAAAAAAAAGCAGGTAATGAACTGTGTAGCGGCCATACAAGAAGTGATGCAAGGCTTCGATCCGGAAGATGCGGGTCTGGCGTTAATGTTAGTCGCCGCACAGGTTGCAGCAGAGTAATCCCTTTCGGTCATTCCTTCCCCATCCGTTTGCGATGGAATCCATGCAATATAGCTGCTGCTCAGTCGATATCGGCTGATGCGCAGCGATTGTTCTGCACAGATTAATCTTTCTCCTGGTTCACATTATTGCGCGCTGTGCTAAACCTGACAGTGAATCCAAAAGGAGGATGAGATGAAAAAGACATTGCTTTTAATCGGTACTTTTAGCCTCGGCCTACTGCTGGCGGGCTGCGCATCCGATCACGTTATGCACACTACCGATGGGCAAACCATTGTGGTGCAGGGTAAACCTAAAGTGGATGAAGATACCGGCATGATTACTTACAAAGATATTGATGGTAAAGAACAGCAGATAAACCGTAATCAAATCAAAGATATGAACTCGGTTAACTAACGTTTTCTTTACCCTTCTATCCTTGCAGGCCCGTACTCAACGGGCCATTATTCGTCTTCTCACTTTTTTCTGTGTTAGGCTTCTCTGCATAAAACCCAACGAAATCATCATCTAACCTCAGCGGAGATCCCAATGAAGGCGATAGCTATTGCCGTTGGCTTAATGGCGTGCCATATCGCGCCGGCCTGGAGCGAAACCGAATTTCAAATTACCTGTCCGGGGCGCCCGACCATGACGGTATCGCGTGCGGAATACGGTTTAAGTACGCTGATGTGGCCAACACGTCATTTTCAAATTGCAGCAGGGCAACAGCGCACGCGTTTGCAAGGCGGGGATAAAGTGGCGATTACGCGTTTTCGTAATGGTGATCAGCTGATTGTGAACAAAAACAATGACGATACGTTCTTTGTCTATGCCGATAGCGATAAACTCATCCCCTGCAATCGCACCGAAAAACGCGATGCGGAAATTCTTTCGCTGGAACGTTACGACGATAGCCAGCGCCCCAATTCATAGTTGCCAGTCAAAGGAGAAGACGATGCAATTAAGCGTAACCGACACCGTCACCGCACAAGATCTGGATGACGTCCGTCTTGGCCTCACCGAATATAACAGCCGCTTTATCGATCCCAGTGAGATGCAGGCGATTGGCGTCTTCATTAAGGATGCGTCTGGCCGCAAGCTGGCCGGGTTGACCGGTTCCACCTTTGGTAACTGGCTGCGCATCGACCTGCTATGGGTCGGCGATGCGTTACGTGGGCAGGGCGCTGGTACACAGTTGATTCAGGCCGCCGAAACAGAAGCCCGCGCCCGTGGTTGCCTTTATGCGCAGGTTGATACGGCCAGTTTCCAGGCGCGCCCGTTCTATGAAAAGATGGGCTACACCTTACGATTTAGCCTCGATAATTATCCGCGTCTGCATCAGCGTCATTACCTCAGTAAATCGCTGTAACTAGATCAGTGGCTGCTGGCGTAAATCCAGCGGCGATTGCTCTGCCTCATCAATCGCCGCCAGCCAACTCTGCAAATCGACTTTGGCCCATGATAAGTGACCACGCGTGGTACTCATCAGCACGACATCCGGGCGCAGCGCGCGGTACAGCTCCAGTGATTGCTGTAACTCCAGCGGATTACTCTCCGGTACCAACACGCTGATCCAGCGGTTGTAGTCACAGGTTAAGGTATCGCCAACAAACAGATAGGTCTGGCCCAGCGGGGAGTGATAAAGGTAACTGCAGCTGCCCGGTGTGTGGCCGGGTGTGGGCAGCAGATGGAAATCACCAAAGTGGCTTTCCTGCTGAATGAAGGTCTCATCAGGTTCGACAATCAGACTGATCGGCCCCAGTGAACGGCTGTGGCAGTAGAGCGCACTGTTAAAACGCTGCTGGATCGCCACGGCGCCGGGCGCGGCTTCATGCCAGTGGGTGAGGTAGTGGCGAATCACCCCGCCCGCATCATTGAGAAACTCATGATCGAGCGGATGTTCGACACGGCCGATGACCAGATTGCCGCGCGGATGGCGCAGCATAAAGCCATGCATCATTAAATCTTGCGCCGTCTCTTCGGCGGGAAATTCCGGGGTGGAGATCCACAAATCTTCGTACAGTGGCTTCAATGTCGGTCTCCTGCGGCAAAACGTTAGCGCAATGTCGGGTGGCCGGTGAAGGCAAGCTGTGCTTCGCCCTGTTCAAGCTGTAAGGTGGCGCTGGCACCCAGCGGCAGCGTGACGGTGTCGGCATCGTGGCCAAACGCCAGTTCGCTGATCACCGGTAGCTGATATTCATCGCGGATGCGCTGCCATACGCTGGCAAAATCGAAACCATTGTCATAAGCCGACAGTGACGTGCTGGTGAAACTGCCGGTGATGATCGCCCGCTGGCGCGCCAGAATGCCGCTCTGTTGCAGTTGAATCAGCATACGCTCTATGCGGAAAGGATGCTCATTCACATCCTCGATCACCAAAATGCCGTTTTCAATTTGTGGCATCCAGGGTGTGCCGATCAGTGAGCAGATCATCGCCAGATTGCCACCCCACAAGGTCCCTTGCCAGCGTCCCGCATCCGGGCTGTGGGTCTGCCAGCCTATATTGACTGTAGGAGAAGAGAGCGCCTGCCAAAAGTGCGAAAGGGTAAATTCGGATAATGTCTCTGCACCGAAGTTGCCGGCCAGCATCGGGCCGCTGAAGGTCACCAGTCCGGTTTGCGCCAGCAACGCCAGCTGAATTGCAGTGAAATCACTGTGTCCGCAAAGCGCGATGGGTTGATTGAGCAGGCGCCGCTGCAGACCCACATAATCAATCTGATCCAGCAATCGCGAGGCTCCGTAACCGCCGCGCACCGCCAGCACGATATCGGGCAGCGTGCTGAGGGTCGCCAGCTGATTCACATCTTTCAACCGTTCCCCGTCTTCGCCCGCAAAACGCTGGAAGCGGCGGGTAATCGCTGATAAGTTGTCCAGCTGATGTCCCTGTGCCTGTAAACGATTCACAGCACGTTGGGCCGCATCCTGATTATGGCAATAGCCGGAGGGGGCGATCAGACGAATGGAGCGAGGGGAAAGCATAGCGTTCATCCTGATTTAAAGTGGCCTGCCGATGATGGCGAAATCCGTTACCGATGTCACGGCAGCACAAGGTTTTTTACGTATTTAGGATAAACGGTAATTTTGCATTGCGCTGCGCCAGGTATGATAGCTTGCGCCAACTCTATTGCGGAACCAAAAATCAGTGAAAATTCGACTACTTATGCTATCTGCGCTGTTGCTCGCGGGCTGTGCCAGTGAGCCAGAAAAAACGGTCGTGCCAGAGAAAAATACGCCATTAACCCAGGCACCACCGTCGAAAGTGAATGATGCATGGTCAATGTTTACCGAAGATGCCGCCAGTCATTATGGCGTTGATGAGAAGTTAATCAGCGCCATTATTAGTGTCGAATCCGGGGGCAATCCCACCGTTACCAGCCGTTCAAACGCGGTAGGGTTGATGCAGATTAAAGCCTCAACGGCGGGGCGTGCGGTGTATCGCACTCAGGGGCGTCACGGTCAGCCGACGTCTTCGGAATTGCGCGATCCAGCGAGAAATATCGATATCGGTGCGGCATATCTCAAGCTGCTGCAGGATTCTGAGTTGGCCGGTATTCGAAATCCACTGACGCTGCGCTATGCGACGATCGTTTCCTACGCCAACGGCGCCGGCGCGCTGCTGCGCACCTTCTCACGTAATCGCGATCGAGCGATTGCGATGATCAATTCCATGACGCCAGACGAGTTTTATCAGCATGTGCAGGATAAACATCCGGCGGCACAGGCACCACGTTATTTGTGGAAGGTCACAACGGCCTACCGAACCATCGGATAAGTCGTCTTTGCGAAGCGCGGCTCGTCAGGGCCGCGCCTTAAGGTGCCCGGTTAAATCGGTCATTCCATCAGCAATCGTGCGGTGGGATAATCCACAATCAGCACTTTCACATATCCACCGCGCAACGCTCCGCGAATCGCCTGGGCTTTCTCTTTGCCGCCCGCCAGTGCCACCACTTGCGCACACTGTTTAACCTGCGCCAGCTCCATGCCAATCACCGGATCTTCCTCGGCGTTCAACACCGGTTTTCCGTCAGCATCAAAATAATGCAAACAGATATCGCCCACCGCACCGCGCTCGGCCAGCGTGCGCAGCATCTCGCCGTCATAGTAGTTGCCGGAATTGCGTAGCAGCGCGGAAGGCTCAAGATCGCCAATGCCGACAATCGCCAGATCCACTTGATCAAACTTTTCCAGCACCACGGCCACGTCTGGGTTTACTGATAAGCGTTGACGATCCTGCACTGAATGCTCAATCGACTGCGACGGCAGCAGCCAGGCCGGACAATCCAGCAGCGCCGCAAGATTCTGCGTCAGGATGGTGGCCTGCACGTTGCCGTTCGCACCCACCCCACCAAGCAGCTGGATCACGCCTTTGCAGGGCGCACTCAGCGGATGCAACGCGTCCACCATCGCGCGAATGGTGCCACTCCATGATGAAATACCGATCAGTTCATCGGCGCGCAAACGAGTTTCCAGATAGTGCGCTGCCGCTGAGCCAATCGCCTGTTTAATTTGCAGCGCGGAAGCCTGATCCGGCACATCCACCACAATCACCTGCGGCAGCTGATACTGCTGCTCAATCGCCTTCTCCAGTTCGGGATAGACATTGGCAGGCGGCACCACGCTGATCTTCACTACACCTTCTTTGACGCTGCGATTGAGGATGCGTGACACAAAGGATTGCGACAGCTTCAGCAGTTGCGCAATATCGGACTGCTTCATGCCTTCCACATAATAAAGCGTGGCGATTTTTACCATCAGCCGCTGTTCGTCCTGTTTTGCCATGGTTTTTTCTCTCTCTTAACCTGCCTGGTATTGTTAATCAGGCTGTCATAAATAACAACGCAGAACATTTTGTGATCGTTTTCGCTTTTTCAGGATCGCGCGATGGACGAGTTCAGGAAGCCAGCGCATAGTCATTATGCATATAAAATCGCAATTGAATATATATTCAAGCGGAGAAAAATCAATGAAAGCTTCTGTCCTCAAAATGACCCTACTGGCTTCACTGATGTTAGCTTCAGCGGCAACGCTGGCGGCAGAAAAAGGCTTGATTGCTATCATCACACCTTCTCACGATAACCCGTTCTTTAAAGCTGAAGCCGATGGCGCGCAAGAGAAAGCCAAAGCGCTCGGTTACACCACGCTGGTAGCCTCGCACGATGATGACGTGAACAAACAGAACCAGCTGATCGAAACCGCCATCGCGCGTAAAGCCAAAGCGATCATTCTGGATAACGCCGGTGCTGACGCCACCGTTGGCCCGGTGCAAAAAGCCAAAGATGCCGGAATCCCCACCTTCCTGATTGACCGCGAGATCAACAAAACCGGCGTCGCCGTGGCGCAGATTGTCTCTAACAACTATCAGGGCGCGCAGTTGGGCGCAGAGAAGTTCGCTAAGTTGCTGAACGGCAAAGGCGACTACGTTGAGCTGCTGGGCAAAGAGTCGGATACCAACGCGGGCGTGCGCTCACAGGGCTATCACGACGTGCTGGATGACTATCCCGATATGAAGATGGTGGCGCAGCAGAGTGCCAACTGGAGCCAGACCGAAGCCTTTAGCCGCATGGAAACCATTCTGCAGAAAAATCCCAACATTGTCGGGGTGATTTCCGGGAATGACACCATGGCGCTGGGGGCAGAAGCCGCGCTGAAAGCCGCCGGTAAAACCAACGTAATTGTCGTGGGCTTTGACGGCAGCGACTACACGCGCGATTCCATCATCAACAAAGGCAACATCAAAGCCACGGTGCTGCAGCCGGGCTGGGATCAGGCACAAATGGCGGTTGAGCAGGTGGATTACTACCTGAAAAACGGCAAAGCGCAAAAAGAAGAGAAGCAGCTGATGGATTGCGTGCTGATCGACGACAGTAACGCCGCGAAGCTGAAAAACTTCAATCTGGCGAAATAAGACGGAGGTCGGCATGAAGGGAAAAGCAGCAACCGGGCTGATGGTTGGGCTCTTATCGCTGATATTGACCGCCTGCACCGTGGTGGATCTCGATGCAAACGGCAATCCCATCATGCCGAAAGATCCGAATGCCAAACCCGGCTACAGCAACCAGACGCCACAGCAGATCGCCGAATCGAGCTGGGCCAGCCGGGTGCAGCAACCGGCTGAGAAGCAGGCGCTGAGCTGGGCGGATATGGAAACCAAAAGTCATACCGTCAAGGCCGGGGGCAGCGAAAGCGTGTTTGTGCGTGCCGGAGGAACCGTCACCGCCTTTGATAACAGCAACGAACGCGAACGCAGCCTGACTGTCACCATCAATGGCAAACCGGTCAAGGTGTTGATTGGGCCGGTACTGCGCAGTAATGCAATTCGTGATGCGGCGGGCTATCGCTTTGAAGAGTTCACCAATCAGGTGCAATACGCACAGCTGACTAAAGCGTTGAACCGCCATGCCGTCCAGCAGCTACCGTCGGTGGATGCCAGTTGGGTCGGCAAACCGGTGCAGGCGCTATTAGCCGTCAGTATGGAGCCGAATCAGGTGAATGACGTGGTGGCGATTCAGTTGCAGCAAGGGAATCCATGATGAACGATGAAATCATCCTGCAGGCCAAACAGATGTCGATGTTGTTTCCGGGCACCCTGGCGCTGGATCGTGTCGATTATCGCGTGTGGCGCGGCAAAGTGAACGTCATCATCGGTGAAAATGGGGCAGGTAAATCCACGCTGATGAAGATCCTCGCCGGGGTGCAGCAGCCCACCAGCGGCGAAATGTTCCTTAACGGCGAAAAAGTGGTGTTGAGCAGTACGCGAGACGCCGCCCGCCACGGTATCGGCATGGTGCATCAGGAACTCAACCTGTTCGAAAACCTCAGCGTGGCGGAGAACATCTTTCTGGGACGGGAAATCCAGCGCGGCATCAGCCCGATTAACGAAGCAGAACAGAAGCGACGCACGGCTGCGTTATTGCAACGTCTCGACCAGCCAATTTCACCGGACGAGATGGTCGGCAACCTGAAAGTGGGTCAGCAGCAGTTGGTGGAAATTGCCAAAGCGCTGGCAGAAAACGCCGACATCTTAATTCTGGATGAGCCGACCTCGGCGTTGAGCAAAACCGAAGTGGAGATCCTGTTCCGGGTCATCCGCGAACTGACGCGGCAGGGGGTTTCCATCATTTATATCTCACATCGGCTGGAAGAGCTGATGGCGATTGGCGATGTGATCACCATCCTGCGCGACGGTCGCTTTCAGGCGGAAGCGAAGGTCAGCGACATCGATGTGCCGTGGATCGTGCGTGAAATGCTCGGCAGCGAACCGGTGAGTAACTTTCTGCCGCCTAATCGTCAGTTCGGGGCGGCGGTGCTGGAAGCCGAGCACATCACCTGTGTCGGTGCCCATGGCAATACGCTGGTGGACGATGTCAGTTTCAATGTGCGCGCCGGGGAGATCGTCGGCATTTATGGCCTGATGGGCGCGGGGCGCACCGAGTTGTTTGAGTGCCTGCTCGGCAGCCAGCGCAACTATCTCGGCAAACTGTGGCTGGACAGCAAACCGTTACCCACACGCTTGCCAACGGCCGAACGTATTCGTATGGGCATGAGCCTGGTGCCGGAAGATCGCAAACGGGCCGGTATTTTCCCGGTCTCCTCTGTGGCCAGCAATCTCACCATTGCCAGCCTGTGGCGACGTTTATCGCATCGCACCGTGATCGCCGAACAAGCTGAACGCGAAGCGGTAAACAGTACGGTAGGCAATCTGGCCATCAAAATCTCGTCACCCGACGTGGCGATCAGTGCGCTGAGTGGCGGCAACCAGCAGAAAGTGGTGATTGGCCGTTCATTGCTCACCAATCCACGTTTACTGCTGCTGGATGAGCCGAGCCGGGGCATTGATGTGGGTGCCAAAGCGGAAGTGTTTCGCATGATGGTGAAACTGTCAGAGCAGGGCATTGCCGTGGTGTTCTCCACCTCCGATTTAAAAGAAATTATGGCCGTCGCCGATCGCATTCTTGTGATGTCTGGCGGCAAGTTGACAGCTGACCTGCCGCGCGCGGAAGCGGAAGAGGCGGCGCTGGTTAAAGCAAGTGCACAGGGGTTCTGAGCATGAAAAACAATGGCGCAATGGCGCTCGCTTCGCCAGGTAAGGTTTTCAACTCGCGTGAAGGCATGATTCTGCTGCTGTTAAAACTGCGCACCTTTATCGCGTTGTTCCTCATCGTCGGCTTCTTTGCCATCACCGTTCCGGATTTCCTCGCCGTGGGCAGCATGGTGATCATGGTCAAACACATCGCCATCAATGCGTTTCTGGCGCTCGGCATCACCTTTGTCATTATCACTGCGGGAATTGATCTCTCCATCGGCGCCACGCTGGGCCTGTGCGGCATGATTGCCGGCTGGTTGATTACCAAAGGCATTGTGTTGCCGATGTTTGGCATCGCCATCTTTCCCAGTGTTTGGGTGATTGTGCCCGTGGTGTTAGTGGTAGGTGGACTGATTGGCGCGGTGAATGGCTGGATCATCACCAAATACAACGTGGCCCCGTTTATCTGCACGCTGGGCACCATGTACATCCTGCGCGGGGCGGCGATGCTGACCTCTGGCGGCGAAACCTTCCCCGGCTTGCAGGGCAATCCGCTGCTGGGTAACACAGGTTTCGACAAAATCGGTGCGGGGTATTTTCTCGGCTTACCGTGGGCGATCTGGATGATGGTGGTGCTGGCGCTGGTGATTGCCTATGTAGCACGTCGCCTGCCGTTTGGCCGTCAGGTGTATGCGATTGGTGATAACGAGCGAGCAGCGGAACTCTCGGGCGTCAAAGTGAAGTCGGTGAAAATCTGGGTTTACACCATTTCAGGTTTCTGTGCGGCGATTGCCGGCATTGTGGTCTCCTCGCAACTGGTGGCCAGCCATCCGGCGAACGGCACCTCATTCGAGATGAATGCGATTGCGGCGGTCGTGCTGGGCGGTACTTCACTGGCTGGCGGGCGCGGCACCATTCTCGGCACGCTGGTAGGGGCATTTGTCATCGGTTTCCTCGCGGATGGTTTGATCATGATGGGCGTCAGCGAGTTCTGGCAAATGGTGATCAAAGGCATCGTGATTATCGTGGCGGTGATCATCGATCAGATGCAGAGCCGCATGCAGCAGAAAGCCGCCGTGGTGGCGCAGAAGGCATTGATTCAGGAAGGTGAGGCCAAAGGTTAATTGTTACCCGTCATAAGCCGAGCCGCAGGTGCGTCGGTTGCGCTTGCTCACCCCAGTCACTTACCTGAGTAAGCTCCTGGGGGATTGACGAGCTGGCCGCCTTCCCGCAACTCAGCTTATTCAGGGGGAAAATCCGGGTAAATTTTTTTACCTGCTGTGAATATATATTCAATAACGCTTTAAAATGCAGAGGTGTCTATGAATCCTTTCAAATATTCGGTGGCGGACCTGGCAGCGAAAGCGCGCGCCGTGCGTCGCCGCATCATCCAGCTCAATGCCGGTAGTCCGGCGGGTGGACATACCGGTGCCGATCTCTCTCAGGTCGAAATCCTGACGGCGCTCTATTTCCGCATCCTGAATTGCGCACCGGATCGTACTAACGATCCGCAGCGTGACATTTACATCCAGTCGAAAGGACATGCGGTCGGCGGCTATTACTGTGTGCTGGCAGAAGCGGGTTACTTCCCAACCGAATGGCTGCCCACTTATCAGCATTCGGATTCACATTTGCCGGGCCATCCGGTGCGGCAGAAAACGCCGGGCGTGGAACTCAACACCGGTGCATTGGGCCACGGCTTACCGGTGGCGGTGGGTATTGCGCTGGCGGCGAAAAAAGACAACAGCGACCGCCGCATCTTCGTGGTCACCGGCGACGGTGAACTGGCCGAGGGCAGTAACTGGGAGGCCGCGCTGGTGGCGGCGCACTACAACCTCGATAACCTGGTGATCATCAACGACAAGAACAAACTGCAACTGGCAGGGCACACGCGCGACATTATGAACACCGATCCGCTGCCGGATAAATGGCGAGCCTTCGGTCTGGAGGTCACTGAGTGCAATGGTAATGACATGGCTTCCGTGGTGGAAACCATTGAAAACCTGCCACGTAACGGCAAACCGCAGGTGATTGTGGCGCATACCGAGAAAGGCTTTGGCATCTCCTTTATTCAGGGCAAACCAGAGTGGCATCACCGTGTGCCGAAAGGGGAAGAGATCGAACTGGCACTGGAGGAATTAAAAGATGAGTAATGCAAAACACCTGGCCACGGTGATGGTGGAAGCCTTTATTGACGCGGTTAATCGCGGTGTGGATCTGGTGCCGGTGGTGGCAGATTCCACCTCAACGGCAAAAATATCGCCTTTCATTAAGGCGTTTCCCGATCGGTTGGTGAACGTTGGCATTGCGGAACAAACGCTGGTGGGCACGGCGGCCGGTCTGGCAATCGGTGGAAAAGTGGCGGTGACCTGTAATGCAGCTCCGTTCCTGATTTCGCGCGCCAACGAGCAGGTAAAAGTGGACGTCTGTTACAACAATACCAACGTCAAACTGTTTGGCCTGAATGCCGGTGCCAGTTACGGCCAGCTGGCCAGCACCCACCACAGCATTGATGATATTGCGGTGATGCGTGGCTTCGGCAATATCGAGATTTACGCGCCATCCTGCCCGCTGGAGTGCCGCCAGATCATCGATTATGCCCTTGCGCATGTGGGGCCGGTTTACATCCGTCTGGATGGCAAGGACCTGCCTCAGCTGCACGATGAAAACTACCAGTTCCGTCCGGGCCAAATCGACGTGTTGCGTGAAGGCAACGACATCGTGCTGGTGGCGATGGGTTCCACCGTGCATGAGGCGGTGAGTGCGGCCGAGCAATTGCATGCACAGGGAATCAGCGCAGGTGTGATCGCCATTCCATCAATTCGTCCCTGCGATACCCAACGGCTGCAAGAGCTGTTAAAGCATTATCCGGCGGTGATCACCGTAGAGGAGCACAATGTTAACGGCGGCGTCGGCAGTCTGGTGGCCGAAGTGCTGGCTGAAGGCGGCTGCGGAATTCCGCTGTTACGTCTGGGCATCCCCGATGGCCAATACGCGATTGCTGGCGATCGTGCCTCTACGCGCGCGCATCATGGTATTGACGCCGCCAGCGTGGTGAAGAGTGCAGTGCGCATGTGTGCAGGAGCGTAAACATGGCGGGTCCATTAATACTGGCAATTGATGAAGGTACCACTAACGCGAAAGCCATAGCGGTGGACCGCGCAGGCAACGTGGTGGCGCGCGGCAGCCAGCCTCTGACGCTAGCCCATCCCCAGCCCGGATTGGCCGAACAGCATCCGCTGGCGATCTGGCAGGCGGTGAAACAGGCGATTGAAAGCTGTCTGGCGCAGTGCGGCGGAGCAGAGGTGGCCGCCGTCGCGATCAGCAACCAGCGCGAGTCGGTGCTGATCTGGCAGCGCCGCGACGGGCAACCGCTGACGCCGCTGGTGAGCTGGCAGGATCGTCGCTCGGAAGCCTTTTGTCGCGATTTACGCATGGCGGGCAAAGCGCCACGCATCACCGGCTTAACGGGTCTGGCGGTGGACCCGATGTTTCCGGCGGGCAAACTCACCGGGATGCTTGCGACGATTCCAGATGGACTGGCGCGTGCACAAGCCGGTGAACTCTGCATTGGCACTGTTGATAGCTGGCTCAGCTGGCAACTTAGCGGCGGCGAAAGTTTTATTACCGATCACGCGAATGCGGCCCGCACCCAACTCTACAATTTGCACAGCGGTGACTGGGATGAGGAACTGCTGACGCTGTTCCATATCCCGCGTGCGGCGCTGCCACATATTGTGCCCTCTGCCAGTGCGCAGGGTGTTGTCACGGTACAGGACATCGCCGGACTGAAAGCGGGTACGCCCATCTTGTCGCGCATTGGCGATTCCCATGCGGCACTGCAGGCGCAACGTAGTGCGGGTGAAGAGGTGGTGAAAGCCACTTACGGCACCGGTTCATCGCTGATGATGTCAATGGCCACCCCTTTGCTGACCGAAAACGGCCTCAGTACCACGGTGGCGTGGCACGATGGCACGCTGCGATTTGCCTTTGAAGGTAACATCACCCATACCGGTTCAGGCGCGGCCTGGCTGGGACGCATGCTGGGCATCAGCGATCCGCGTGAACTGACGGCGATGGCGCAACGCAGCGAGCATAATCAGGGCATCTATTTCGTGCCTGCATTGTCAGGCCTGGGCGCGCCCTGGTGGGATTTGAAGGCGCGCGGCATGGTATGTGGCCTTACAGATGCCGCCACGCCAGAGGTGCTGGCGCGCGTGGCGCTGGAATCAATCACCTTCCAGATTGCCGATGTGTTCTTCGCTATGGAGCAGGCCAGTGGTGTGCAGTTACCCGCGCTCTGTGTGGATGGCACGGCAACCGAAAACAGTTGGCTTATGCAGTTACAGGCAGACGTGTTGCAGCGGCCGCTGAAACGTGCCCCTACCGCTGAAGTCTCCGCCCTGGGTGCCGCGCTGCTGGCGGGGCGTTCATTAGGCTGGTGGCTGCAGGGCAGTGATATGCAGGCGTTGCAGGGGGGCAGCGTGATTGAGCCGCGCAGCGATCGCGCGACCATTATGCATGAGAATTATCGCGGCTGGCTGGAAGCGGTGGCGCGTTGTCGTTATCAACCGCACTAGTGTTCAGGCGGGGTAACCGCCTGACCATCGCTCACTAACGTTGTGCCGTCTGGGGTGAGGATTCATTGGAGGCATCGCTGAGATTAATCCGTGGTAATACACCCCCCGTAAACTCGACGCGACGCATTGGGAAAGCAAAACGAATCTGCTTCTGCTCCAGTTGCGCCATCAGCTGGAGGTTAATTTCCTGCTGGATGTCCATGTACTTGTTGTACTCGGCACTGAGCACGAAGTAGACCACTTCAAATGTCAGCTGCGACTCATCAAAAGCGAGGAAATGTGCGCGGTCAAAACGAGTATCCGGCACATCCTGAATGATCTCCTTCACCATGCTACCAATTTGTCGCACTTTCTCAGCAGGTGTACCGTAATTGATGCCGAACTTAAACACGATGCGACGCTGCTGCATGCGTTTGTAATTGTGGATGGTCTGCTGCAGCAAGATGGTGTTCGAGCAAACGATCTGTTCGCCGCTCAGGCTGCGCAGCCGGGTGGTTTTCAGACCAATGTGTTCGATTGAGCCAGCCACATCGCCAAACACAATAAAATCGCCATGCTCAAAGGGCTTGTCAAAGCCAATGGCCAGCGAGGCGAATACGTCACTCAACACCGTCTGAATCGCCAGGGCGATTGCAATGCCGCCGACGCCGAGGCTGGCAACCAGTGCGGTAATATTGATGCCCATGTTGGACAGGATTGCCAACATCATCATCACCCACACCACCACCCGCAGCAGAATGCCGAGGATCACCGTGGTCACCGGATTGCGCACGTGCAATGGATCACGCAGCAAACTCTGTAGCCAGAGCCGGATGCCACAGTCAATCCACATGGTCATTTGCAGAATAAAGGCCAGGAACCAGCCGTGTGCAATCGTCACGCTCCAGCTGGCGGGGAGGTCGACAAACCTCAGTGCAATCAGTAATGAGAAAATCAGCAGCAATGGCTGGCTGGTACTGCGCAGAATTTCCACCAACAGTGTGGTGACGCGGTGATTCCGCTGCTCGCTGTAGTGCGCAATACGGTTGGATACAAAACGGATGAGGGTACGCAAAAGCCAATACATCATCAGGGTACCGAAGACGATGATGGCGCTGTTTATCCAGAAGGTTTGATTGAGAAAAATGAGTTGTAAACGATGGGCAGAAAGCCAGTTTTCCATTGGGGAGATTCTCCTTGCTGGGAGGCGATAAAAAGTGAAAGCAAGGAAAGGATAGCCTGGCTGGCGCCTTTTGTGGCGCCAGCAGGGAATTACTGGAAGCGATTCGCTTTGTCGCGCGCCAGACGCTCCAGGGCAAAGATCACCTGCTGTAGCTGGCGTTCCTGCACCGGTTCAATGGCGGTAAAGCGGAAGCTGAGACGAGGGGTTGTGCGGGTTTCATTCTTGCTGGTGACAGTGCTGCGCTCGCCAATATTCAGCAGCTGTGCCGTGACCTCAAAATGACCGTATTCGCCCAACTCCACGCGCAGATTTTTAAAGGTGTCACCGCGGTTCAGACCCTCTGGCAAGCTTTCGTCCAGCAATACTCCTGCACCGCCGAGAGAGAGATCCTGCAAACGAAAACGCGCCTTACTGCCATCCGGCCACTGCGTATGGCAGTAAAACACTGGCTCCATAGGGGCGGAAACACGGAAAAACTCACGACGCTGGATCTGCCACAGCAGTTCAGGCAGTGGGGCAGTGAAAGCCGGTAAGCCTTCGAACTCGGTGCGCTCCAGTTTGATTAAGCCGAACTCCACTTTTGCCCCCTGCGTTTCTGCCGCGATATTCACTTCGCCGCCCTGCAGCGCTAAATCGTTGTCCAGTGCATTGCTGCCGAGATCGAAGATCACGCGATCCTCATCGGCATCCAGCATGCGACTGATAAATTGACCGCGCGAAAAACTCACCATTAAAGGGGTCTGGAAACGCAACAAATCCTTCATTACGTTTAAAACAGCAAGGGTGCCTCGTTTGAGATATTGTTCGTTATCGGCTTCTTTCACATCCTGCTCCACTTATCCGATTGTTATTATCACGGGTGACACGGCTATCGCATTATTATCGACAGGGTGGCAGAAAGCTTTAGCCTGCTAACTAATTTTTACTGTGATGTTCATCAAGCAGATTAAAAATATCCGACTATACTAATCGCAGTGAACACCTTGATTCATAACGTAAGGAGCAGTAAATGGGTATTCTTTCATGGATTATTTTTGGTTTGATTGCCGGGATCATCGCTAAATGGATCATGCCAGGTAAAGATGGCGGCGGATTCATCATCACTGTGGTTTTAGGGATTGTCGGCGCGGTGGTTGGCGGCTGGATCAGTACCCTGTTTGGCTTCGGTAAAGTTGACGGTTTCAACTTTGGCAGCTTCGTGGTGGCGGTGATTGGTGCCATCGTGGTGCTGTGGATCTACCGTAAAGTGCGCACCTAGCAGTACACCCTGATTTAATGAAATCCGCATCCCACCGGGATGCGGATTTTTTTTTGGCAGTTAGAAGTCGTAGCCCACGGTGGCAGTAATGGTTCGCTCTGCGCCGCGATAGCAATACCCGGTGCCATAACAGGCGGCGAGATACTTTTTGTCGGTCAGGTTATTGGCATTGATCTGCAGCCATGCCCCTTTCAACCGTGAATTCCACGCACTCAGGTCGGCACGGACTGATGCATCCAACAACGTCACTGACGGCAAACGTGTGGTGTTTTCATTATCAGCCCACTGTTTACCGATATAACGCACACCCGCACCGGCGCTCAAGCCGTAATCAAACTGATAGTGACCCCAGAATGAAGCCATGCTGTTCGGCGTGACGTAAGGCGTATGGCCATCATTCCCGTCAACGGAATCTTTGAAACGCAGATGGTTCAGCGTGTAACCGGCGATGGTGCTGAGTCGCGGCGTCGGCTGGTTGCGGGCTTCCAGCTCAATGCCCTGTGAATGCACTTTACCGGAAGGACTGTAGGTGCTGTCCACCACGTTACGGTTCGCCACATCGTTTTGCGTCAAATCGTACAGCGCGATGGAGTACATATCGCGTGTGCCCACCGGCTGGTATTTCACACCGGCTTCATACTGCTCGGAAGTGGTTGGCTTCAGCTGATTGCCGTCTGGGTCGGTCAAAGAAGCCGGGGTAATCGCCTGGCTCCAGCTGACGTAAGGTGAAATACCGCTGTCGAACGCATACAGCAGCGCAGCACGGCCGCTGACGTGGTCATCCTGGCGACGGCTGGTGCCATTATTGGAGACGATGCGATCGTAACGACCAGAGAGATCCAGATGCCAGCGGTCGAGCTGCATTTCATCCTGCAAGTAGAGTCCGGTCTGATAATAGCGACGCGTTTGTTCGGTCCAGCTGTAATCCGGCATGCTGCCGACCGCTTCGCCCGTCCAGGGGTTTAATGAGCTCGCATAGCCACTGGCTTTACTCAAATCATTCTTATAACGGTGGTATTCGGCACCGAGGATCACCCGATGCTGCAGCGCGCCGGTGGCAAAATCGGCCTGCAGACGGTTATCGTTGGCCCATGCGCTGAGCGAGGAACGTTCACCGGAGTAGTAGCGGGTCAGCAGGTCCGGGTTAGCGGCATCCCAGCCAATCTGATACACCTGATCGAGATCGACATTGGCGTGGCTATAGCTGGCGGTGGAATATACAGACCACACTTCATTGAAGCGGTGCGAGAAGTCGTAGCTGTAGATCTGCTCGTGGCGCTTGAACTGATCCAGCGCGCTGTCGCCCTCATAGAATCCATCACTCAGCTTGTGGCCATTATGGCTATAAAGCGTGCCTTCAGCGGGCACGGAACCATGATAACCGCCGGATGGATCTTTTTGCAGATAGGCACGCAGCACCAGACTGGTGTCTTCGCTGGGTTGCCACAGCAGCTGTGGCGAAATCGCATATTTTTCTTCACGGGTGTGATCGTATTGCGTATCGCTGTTACGCGTGATGCCGGTGAGACGGAAAGCCCACTGATCGTTAATCGCATTGGTGTAGTCAAAGGCGGCGCTGTTGGTGGCGTTGGTGCCGGTCGACAGGCGGAAATGGCCCTCTTCAGCAAACTGCGGCCGCTTGCTCACCTGATTGACTAATCCGCCTGGTACGGTCTGGCCGTAAAGTGCGGAGGAGGGGCCTTTGATCACATCAACGCGATCGAGGAACCAGTTATCTACCTGCAAGATGTTGAAGCTGCCGCCATCACTCATGATGCGCAAGCCATCCAGGAAGGTGTTGTCGACATCGCCGCCATGAAAACCACGTAGCGCGATGGTGTCATAACGCGTAGCGGCACCGCCAAAGTTGGTGAATACGCCCGGCGTATAGTTCAGTACCTGGTTGAGATCCTGCGCACCCTGATCCTCCATCTGCTGACGTGTTACCACCGAGATGGACTGCGGCGTGGTGATCAGCGGCTGATCGGTTTTACTGCCGCCGCTGCTGCGGGTGGCGAGATAGCCTTGTGTCGGTGAGTTGGCGCTCTCCTGCGGTTGCGCGGTGACGACGATGGACTCTTCTGCGAAGGTTGCGGCAGGGAGGGCCAGAGCCAGTGCACAGAGCACGCGGGTACGATTAAGGGTAAAAAGCGTCATCGGAAATCCTTTAACGGGAAGCAGAACAAAAGCAGCACTCAACCGGCAATGCCGAAAATTGAGAATACGATTAAAATTAAGAGTGAGAATTATTATCTTTTAGTGGGGTGTGTTTCAAGTTGTTAATGTGAGTGAAAGAGATTGTGAGGAAATGAACAGGAGCGGTGGCGTAGCGAGCGCGGCTTTAGGTGAGAAAAGGTTTCATGATGCAGTCATACCATCTGTCGCGGTGCGCGGTGGTGTGTAAACCTGAGGTGATGACTTCGCTGTGTTCAGTGCTGGCATCGTATGCCTGAGATGATGGCATTGAGCACCTTAGCTTTGACAGCGCGAACCGATTGCGCTGCTACCGTTTGACAAACAAAGCAGTAGCAGCGGTGTTAAAGTAGAGGGAGAGGGTTATTTACCCGCACTCAGCGCGGGCATATTCGGGATATCGCTCGCGTTATTACAGGTGTGATCTTTCGGGCAGTATTTATCCAGTAGTTTGAGCGTCACGCCGTTGGTCCAGCCGAAACCGTCCTGCAACGGATATTCACCGCCACCACCGCCGCCCAATTGCGCGCCTTCCACCACATACTTCTCAACCAGCTTGTGCTCTTTGTCGTAAGTGGCCTGCACGTTCTGCAGGAAGCGCTGACCAATTTCCTGCGCCAGCTTGGGTTGCTTATAATGTTCCAGACCTTCCACCGCCACCCATTGCAGCGGCGCCCAGCCATTTGGTGCATCCCATTGCTGACCATTGTTCACGGTGGTCGTCACCAAACCTCCCGGTTTCAGCAGCTGTTTCTCCACCGCTTTGGCAGTGCGGTCCGCCTGTTTTTCACTCGCCACCTGCATATAGAGTGGGAACAAGGTAGCGGCGGTCAGCTGCGGATGAATATGTTTTTTCTGCCAGTCGTAGTCGGCGTACCAGCCTTGCTTCTCATCCCACAGATAACGATTAATCGCTGCCTGACGTTTCTCAGCATCTGCCGCGAACTGTTTGGCTTTGTCATCCTGCTGTGCCAGCTTCGAGGCTTTGGACAACACCTGCTCCAGATGGAACATCAGGCTGTTGAGATCGACCGGTGCCAGTTGGGTGGTGCGGATCGAGGCCAGATTGTGGGCATCGGTAAACCAGCGAGAGCTGAAGTCCCAACCAGAAGCCGCACCGGCACGCAGATCGCGATACACCTGCTGTTTATTGCGATCTGGCGCTTTGTTGGCGGTGTTCACATCGTCGAGCCAGGACTCGGTGCGTGGGGCATCACGCTCGTCCCAATAGCGATTGAGTAGGGTACCGTCGCTAAGTTTGATCACGCGCTTGCTGGCCTGACCGGCAGCGACCTTATCGCTGTCCGCCATCCAGTAGTCGTACTCTTTCTGCAACTGCGGCAAATACTGGCGATAGACATCATCACCTTTATGGGTCGCCAGCAGATCTACCATCAGGCTAAAGAACGGTGGCTGCGAACGGCTGAGATAATAACTGCGGTTGCCGTTGGGGATATGGCCGTATTTATCCAGTTCGGTGGCGAAGTTATCCACCATATCCTGCACGCGATCCCAGTGTCCGCTCTCGGCGAGGCCCAGCATGGTGAAGTAACTGTCCCAGTAATAAACTTCGCGGAAACGGCCGCCCGGCACCACATAGGGTTTCGGCAGCGGCAACAGGGAATCATACTGGCTGGCGGTCGGTGTCGATCGTGTCAGCACCGGCCACAGGCCGTTGATATGTTCACGCAGGCTTTGTCCTGCAGGCGGCACGTATTTGTCCTGCTCTTTAGGCAGGGTGAAATTAGCGTCCACGAAATGCTTGAGGTCGAAGTTGCGCTGGCTCTTTTGCATCTGCCAGTCCGCCAGTATCGAGGAAGGATTGTACTTCGGAACCGCATCGGCAAAGGTTTTCTGATCCGGATAAAATTTTGCCTGCTGTACCGCATTAAACAGCGGCCCCAGGCGGATATCGGGCGGCTGTGGCTGGCTGCTTAGCATTCGGCTGGTATCTTCCGCCTGCGCAACAGAGGCGCTGGCCAGCAGCGCCGCGCTCAGTAAGAACGTCAGTGGCGCGGGGGTGAATTTGACATTTTTTATCATCGGTTTTTCTCCTTGTCCGAAAAGGTGGTGCGCTAACACATTGACCACCCGAACAACTTTAGTCGCTAACGTGCCGCTTAGCCGCCTCAAGCCATGGAAATGTGAAGCCGCGGGAATTAATCACGCAAGAAATTGCATTAACCTTAAGGTTTTTGCTTGCCCTGAAGCGCTATTTGC
>Ga0157363_1000910_pt1 | contig 23622 bp, 23 predicted proteins | sample AttsexASBM1_FD_111477 | JGI IMG/M metagenome (GOLD analysis project Ga0157363, IMG submission 111477) | Fungus gardens microbial communities from leaf cutter ant in Ribeirão Preto, State of São Paulo, Brazil - Atta sexdens ASBM1 | ecosystem: Host-associated > Fungi > Mycelium > Unclassified ... | reverse complement strand
CTCTGTAAGCCTGAGCCGCAAGCGCCGAACAGGGAGGCAGCGCTGTCATGGCGCGTCCACGAGATCAATATGATATTGATAGATCAGGCGAAGGATCATGAGCTCGTCCATCACGTCCGGGAAATAGCCAAGAGCGCTTTCGTCAGACACCGGCCGGTAATCGTACAGGCGAGATCCCTTGCGTTCCTGGGACAGTTCCATGCCCACGCTCTCACCTTTGTCACGTTGCGGCTGTAGCTGGATGGCCAGCAGCTCGACATTCGTTGTCATTCTGTTGAGAAGATCGACAATCTCGGGAAAATGCCAGCTGATCGGATTAGACGGCCGGGAAATCATCAAGATCAGTTTTGCTTCGCGCGACTTGAGAAGAGTGCGGAAGCGCTCGATGGCCCGGAGATAGTAGACCCGATCATCGGGGTTTAGAGGGTCATGATGCAGGAAAATGTCCTGCAGACCGAAACGGTCCCGAAATCTCTGATGACGACTTTCACCTTGTGCCGGAAGAAAATCCTCAAAGTTGTTTTCAAGGCAGTGTCGGATCATGCCTGGTGTTGAGTGGATCCAGTCGAACGGCATGGCATAGCGCCGCAGTTCAGCATGCTTGAGGATCGTTGCCGGCAGGCAATGCGTGCCCATGGCGATCGTATGGCGTACGCGATGTCCGTTGATCTCGCGAGTGCCATAACCCGGCATCTTTGACGAGCGGCGATGCTGGTAGCGCCGCAAGGTGGTGCGTAAGGAAATGAGAAAATCCGGCGTAAAATCATAGGTTCCAGGTTTAATGCCGCTTTGTGGTAAGGCGCGGCGCACCGGGAGATGCGTTTCACTCATTGTGCGATACACAGGTGAAGGGCCGAATAACCGTAGCTGCCGTACCAAAGGGTCGCTGATTGCATGTCGGTGCTTCCTGCCTGACATGAAAATCCGCCCGTATAGGGATTGACGATGTCGTATTCGTCATTCCCGTTGCTTGTTTTCGGGACGTAGTATCCGATAGGCGGGCGGGTCGTGGATTTCCAGATCCCGTTCACGCAGCTTAGCAGGGCGCCGCTTCCGTCATTTTGCGCCGTAATAGATCCGGTTACGCAACCGCCGCCCGGATATCCGGTTCCGCTCAGTCGGACGCCCTCAGCCGTATAGAGCGTTGCGACGCTTTCGTCCGCGCCAGTTCCATCAGGGTGCTGAAGATAGAACATCCCCGGTGTGCGCACCGCGGTATTGCTTCCATCTCCGTATAAGTACTGGCCCCCGATTTGAAGAGAGTTTCCGGAGGGGAGCACTACCTGACTCGCCGTTACCGTCTGCCCAACCTGAAGGTTGGTTTTGAAATAGCCGGCTCCGGAGTTCGACATCCACGCGTTGGCGCCTTCGCTAGTGCCTGCACCGACGGTCCCGCGAGCATATACGTCCCAGGAGTTGACACCTCCCTTCCAGCCTGGCGGCAACGCATACGGGTCGATGCCATTTGTGCCAATATTCCCAGAATAATGGCCTGTCTGAGCGGCAATATCCGACGCAGCCGCAATATTATTCCCGCCCATGTTGAGGGTTGCATTCATTGTATTGAGCTCGGGGTGGTTGGGGACGTTGTCTCTGTAGAGGGTGTCGCTGTTGTATTGAGATCCAGCGGTGCCGCTTGCGAGACCAAACAGATGGCCAGCACCCGGATTGACCGGGGTTCCGCCAAGGGCCATGCGCCACCCGCCATTGGCCCCGATTGCGGTCTGACTATTGACGTTCGGAACGACATTGTCCGCCCCGATGAAGCCGGCGTGGCTTCCGCCCAGTGCTGAAATACGTGTGAGAGCGGACAGGCCCAGTGTTTGACCTCCCCACGAGGTAACGACCGCATTCAGCTCATTGGATGCGGGCTGCTCCACGTAAACGTGCCACGTCTGCCCATAAGGGTTCTGTTGGCTGAAATTCGGCAAAAGCGGGAGGAGATTGAGCGGGATCTCCAGTGCGCCACCCACAGCTATTGTTGACGCCAGATCGCTGTAGTGGCCGTCAACGTAGTTACGCGATGCGGAGAGGAGATCCTGGAACTCCCCTGCCGTGACGGCTTGGACTTGCCGGTCCTGGCCCTTTTGGATCATGAGACCGACCGTAGGAATGAGGATCGCAGCAATCGCAGTACCTGCGAGGATCGAGAGCAGAGTTTCCATTTCAGTAGCCTGATCCTGTAAATATAACGAAGGAGACGACATCGCCTGGCGGCACCGTGACGGGGAGCGGTCCCATGTCGCCGCCAGCTGGCGTGGTCCAGCTCTGTCCGGTGGAAACACCTATCGCGCGGTCACCATCAGCCAGGGAAAGAACGTCGTTAAGCGCCCCGCTGCTCACATCCCACCAGGTCACGACTTCTGACCCTGAGCCAGTGCGCAGGACGACGTTCTTCATGGCGGAAGTCGCTGCCTGCGTGTCTGTTGCGGGAAGCGACGTGACGTCGATGGAACCGGAGACGGACGGATGGGCATAAACGTATGCCTGCACCGCCCGCTTGTAGGACAGGAACGCCGCTGCGCCGGACGCTGCGGTGGAAGATCTGTCCGGCTGCTGGCTGTTGATGGCGCGCTGCTCCATAATCATGCCCGTCAGTAGCGAGACCATGAGAAGCCCGAAGAGGAGGAATGCGCCCATCAGATCTTATTGGCCGGCCGTATCGACGTAGCTGAACTTGATCTCACTTACGCTGGTGTTGCCCTGATTACAGGCAGCGGCGATGTTTGAGCCAACGCTCGAGTTTGAATTGTCGACCCAGACGCCCGTGCCGTTGACCATGACGAAGTTTGTGGGCTGAGACAGCGCAAACTGAGCACAGGATGACGACGGAATTCCGTTCCAGTCCTCATAGAAAGTATTGTTCGTACCGGAGAGCGTTACGGTCGAACCCTGCCACGGACCGGCAATGGTCTGGCTGTCGCCGTTGGACATGGCGCTTGGAACAACGCCCGCTCGAATGCTGTTGTAATTGTTGACTCCGCTGTAGTTTTCAATGCCACCGGCCACGGTCGCGCCGTATACCGAACGCGCCGAATGCCAGATGTCCGTTGCTTCCGCGATAGCCGTAGTTGTGCCGGAGCCGTGGTAGGCACGCATCGCGTATATACCGACGCCCCCGAGGGCGAGCATCGCAATGATCGCGCCTGCGATATAGGCAACAAGGCGTTCCATAAACCAGTCCTTTCGTAGACTCAGATGGGAGTGTTCACCGCGCTGGAGGCTTACATGCTGTCCAGCGGAACGAATGTATCAGTGGCCAATGTGAGTGCGCCCGTAATGAGCCACATGAGGGCAAAGCCCGCGATGCGCAGTCTCTCGGCGCGCTGCACTGCTGCCATTTCAATGTCGTCTGCCCATAGCTTCGATGAAGCGAGCAGCCGGTCGTAACCGTCTTTTGAGCCGCCCCAGGAGTTGGCGATGTCATCGATCATATCCGGAGACGGAAACTGAAACCCGCTCTCCTCAAGCGCGAGCGGGAAGAGGAGAGCGTGCTGTCCCATGAGGTCGGCAAGGCCGTTGAGGCGCTCGCGCAACCAGGGTGAAGCGGTCTTGGCCTGTTCCTCAAGAACCTGGGTTTCGGGCGTTCCAGCGCGAACGAGGATGATGTAGGTCGAAAGCCAGATATAGCCTTCGATCGCCCGGTAGGTGGACCATGGCGGAATCTTTTCGAGAAAGAGCCTAAGCGGGCCGGTCAGTCGCTTCAGGCTGGTAACGACTGCGAGCGCCATGGCAACGACCACTGCGATGGTCCAAAGCGGGCCTGTCCCGGTGATCCAGTTTGTCGCCGTTAGGATAACTGTTTCAGAAGCGCTCTGCCGGTGCGACATGGATTGAGCAAAAGGCAGGAGTTTCGGGATCGCAAACTTCGCCATGACCCAGAGTGTGGCGGACAGGATCGCGCAAAACGAGGCGATCAGGAGCACGACTTTGCGGTTTGCCTTGATGATATGCGCCGCTCGCCGGCGCTGTTCGAGAAGGTTCTCGAGCGCCTGAGCAAGGTCTCCACCTTTTTCCCCCGCGTCAATGATCGCAAACTCGTCGGCCGGGATCAGTGGCTTCATCGCGGGGGCCATCTTGCGGCCGTGCTCGCTCATCTCTTCAAGCAGTACCTCGGCCACCTCTGCGGTCGAGCGGGCGAGCATCCCGCGGCGTCGGAGGCGGCGCACATATTGCTGGAAGAGCCGCTCAGGGGTTGAGCCGTTAGCGTCTCTGAGCCGGGGAATCATCATCTGATAGAGCTTTGCGCGCGCATCCCAGCCGAAGTTCATGCGATGTAGAAGCAGGCGGAATGGAGAAGCACCCTCGAGCCCATAGGTGCGCCGCTCGTCGTGATAAATGACTTCGAAAGGCATCAGGCTGCTTCCTCGTCATTATTAACGCGGTCAGCTTCTTCGGCAGCCCGTGCGCGCTCCGCGCGGCCGATGCGGCGGTCGCGCTCAACCTGCTCTTTGGACGGGATCTTGTCGACCTCGCGCAGGATCGTCCATGGATCGACCTTCCCTTGCAGGGCGAGCGCGATCGCCTTTTCAACCATGGGTGTGTCAACGTCCGGACGGGAGCGGAAACGACGCCGCGCAATCGCGATGCCCTTCGTGATGAGGTCGTTCATCAGCTCTTCGTCGGTTTCCACCACCTCTGCCACGGAGGTAACGGAACCGATGCCCGTAAACTGGCAGTGCGCGCAACCGCCAGCGTGCATCTTGAATGTCTTCGACGTATCGCCCCAGCTCGCTAACGCAGCTGCCGCGCGGTGAGGCATTCGGTCATCCTCGGGCGTCCACGGCTCCTTGCAGCTGTCGCATAAGATTGGAAGCAGGCGTTGGGCAACAATCCCCCGGATCACCGAACTATTGCAGGTGACGCGAAACGAGAGGCGCTCGAAGTTCATGTTTTGCAGGCGTGTGGCGAACTCAAAGGGGTCTTCGATATGGAGGGTCGTGAGGACACTGTGTCCGGTTTGCGCAGCGTCAAAGGCAGTGAGCGCAACCTCGGCGTCGCGGATCTCGCCGATGATCAGCCGGTCTGGGTCCATTCGAAGACTGTAGCGCAGGTTATCCTGGAACCTCTTGCCTGCAGCAGCAGCGTCCAGGGCATTGGAGATTTCCAGCTGGACAGCCCATGGCATGGGATATTCGACCGGTTGCTCAATCGCGACGAGACGCTTCCCGGGATCCGTTCGGGCTTGCCACTTTGCAAGCTCGAAGATGGTTGTTGTCTTTCCGGATCCCGTCGGCCCGGTTAGCATCAGGACGCCTGAAGGTTGCGTCGCGATATACTTCAGGCGGTCGACCTGATCTTCGGTGAAACCATATTGAACAAGTTTCAGCTGACCATCCGGTCGCCGCGGCAGGGTCAAGACTACATTGCTCGGGAGGGCACCGGATCCCTCACTTTTCTCCCGATATTGCAGACGGAGCTCCATGTGGCCGCCGCCATCATTTGCCGGATAGGCCGGCCCGCGCACCAAACGGACGTTCTCGAGGCCGGTCCCATCGAGCAGATGGCCAGTGATACCGCCGTCCTGCGTCTCCTGCGGCTTGATGGTGTTGTCCTGACTGGAGCACAGGCGATACAATGCGACGAGGAGGGCGTCCCCATCTGAATTGTTCAGCTCACGGTACACCATGAGGCTTTTCTTGATCCGAAACTGAATCTCCGTGTGCTCGCGCCGGCGCAGGATGTGCACGTCGCTCGCCCGGCATGTTGCGGCAATTTTTAGAACTGAGATCGCCTGGTTACGGGCAGTGTTTGAGGCTTCGCCCGGCTTATGTTGTGCTGCGCCGCGTTGACGGATCTCTTCTCGGCGCCGAGTGATGTCGCTGAAGGCTTCCCAAACAACGTGATACACGACGCCCGTAGTATTGAGATGACTATCCAGCCATGCCTGAAAGGCATCACTCGAGCGCTTCGTCCGATCAATGTAAATTGTCTTCGTCAGATCATCGACCGCAGCATGCTGCGCGTCATTAGGGCTCAGGCGGACCCCGGCAGGTTTAGGCCGCGCCTTGACGCGACCTAGTGACAAGAAGCTCACGCGGGATCTCCTGACGCGATTTGAACGTTGATGGCGTAAGACCCGGCACTCTCGTTGCCGCTACTGAAATCGCGCGTCAGGCCGGTCTCGTGGTGGAGTTGAATGAAATGGAGGGTCGGAATGAGGCCCCATTGCGTCGAACGAGGATCTGTGGGCCAGGTAAAGATCGCGCTTGTGCTGGCGAGAACCCCTGAAGGAACCACCGGCTGGCCTGGACTCACGGCGACAGGTGCCGCATGAAGCTGGCTTTGCACTCCGACCCGCTGCAAGAGCGCGAGAAGCATCCGGCGGGCATCGCCTTTGGGCGCCGGGGTTGGCCGTGTCCGCTTTGGCTGCAGAGCCATTATCTGGCGGATTACGTTACCTTGGTCGTCATATTTACCCGCTGGTGCCTGTGCGAGCGTACCACCCGCCCGGGTCCAGGTCAGATCGATTGTCTGTTCATGGCATGTCCAGTCCTGTAGTTCCCACCCGGCGATAAAAAGGGGAATAGCCTTGGCGGTACTCATACATGCGGCCAGCCAGTCGTCAGGTGCTACAACGGTTCTGCGCTCTTCCGCGAGGCGTCTCCGTGCTGCTTCTTGTTCCATCAATTTCTTGCGTTCTGCGGCAGCGACGTGAACGTTGTGGACATGCCACGCATCTGCACCGAGCGCGCCGAGGCTGAGAATTGCCGCCGCGGCGCCAAGAACAACCATAGTGCGCCGCGATGATACTTCCCGGAGGGGGAAAGATATCGGCGCAAACGTGGCGAACTCATCTTCGACCTTGTCGAGATCGAAGCGCTGCCGCCGCGCGATCATCGCCGGATCCAGCCGCTGCTCGAATGCTTCGCGATCATCAGCGCTGATCAGGGTATCGGCAAAGGGTGCTAGCAGCCCGTCAGGGCCGGTGGCGACAATCCAGACCTTGCCCGGCTCGGGCTCGTATTCTGCGTACGCATTCGGTCCCAGGTGCCGAGCTGCTGCGATAGCTGCCGGCGAAAGGGACTTACGGCGTGATCCGTCGGCAAAGGTAAAGAAGCCGACCATAACGGGGTTGCCGGGAACGATTATATAATTGGTGGCCCCGATTGCTCGCGCACGGGCGTGGATCTCACGCGCGGGAGGGCGCCGACCATATGCACTCCAGCTTGCATCCAGACACCATTGATGATCGCGGGTACGAAGATCGATGCTCATCGCCGTGCGCCCGGCAAACCTGTCACCTGAACTCCCGGGAAGCGGGACGCAGACTGCTCTGTCGCAACTGACGCGCTCACGGACGAACCATCATCATTAGAGAGAGGGATCATATCCTTGCCATGCCGGACATAGACAGCATCGGATCGCAAACTGATGACTACCGCTCCGTCCGGCAGCGTTGTTCCTTTGACTGCGTCGAGCATGGCGCCGTCATTCATCTTCAGGGTTGCGGTCAGCTTCCCCCCGTCTGATACGATCATTGCAATCCGGGGCGGCACGTATGGTGGAGGGCCACTCGGCTGAGACGGCGCAGACAACGAAGGTGGCGGCGTGAGTGTGGGGAAACCGGGGAGAGGAAGCGTGCCACCCGTCGGGCTGGCTTGGGCGGCCGGCGGCTTTTCCTTCATTTTGCGCTCGGAGTCAGCAATCTTGGCCCGGAACTCAGTAGCAAGGCTTTCCTGCTGAAGCTCCTTCAAACAGTTGTTGTTCGCATCGATCTGATCCGCCGTTAGCACCTGGCCCGGGGCTGCGCGCTCAAGATGATATGCGCACTCCGGGACGTCGGCCTGCGCCAGCGAGGATGACGCCACCACAATAGCGGCCGCCATGCACGGATAGAGAAAGAACAGCGCGTTCATAGCGTGTGGGCCTCCACCGTAACAATCACCTGCGTTTTCTGGGTCTGGGCATCACCGCCTCCTCCGAGCAGCCAGAAAAGAGGAGAACCAGCGCCGGTGCGGTCGCGTGATGAGGCGTCATCGATATAACCCGACAGCATCAGCGTAGAGCCGGAATGCAGGACGACGGTATCGTCAAGCGAGGTGCTCGACGTTTTGGGTTCCTGGATCGAGGAACCGCTCGCACTGAAATTCTGAATGCTCAGGAGGGTCTGAAGCAGGAAATTGATGTGCAACATGATCCGCTGATCAACGATGCGGGGCGTGACTTCTCCCATGAAGCCGCTCATGACCACACCTGGAGACAGCGTGGCCGACGAACCGGCGTTCGATGCGAGCACCGTCGAGGAGCTGGCAAGGTACGTCGTATTGATTCCATTCTGGAAAGGAGCGGACATTCCGTTCGTTGCAACGGCGGAGCGGCTGTACATTTCGGTGACGTTACCGAGCTCGGACAATGCCTGTACCGCGAGCTGTGAACCGGAGAACTGTCCGGCAGCACCCTTCGCGCTATCGAGAATAGACGCGCCAAAGGAGAAGGGAATATCATTGGTCTGCAGACCCGGAATGGCTGCAGGCGCCATGCTGAGACCGTAGACCTTGCCGTAGTTTTTCAGGGCTATCTGCGGACTGAAACCATAGTTCGTCTCATGGGTGATTTTGAGGGTATAGACGTGAACTTCGATAGCGACCTGCTGCATGAGGCTTTCTGACAGGCCGTGGATCCAGTCCGTTACACGGGCAACCTGATCCGGATTACCCGTTACAGACAACGTCCCTAAGCCTTGGTCGGCGATAACCTGTCCACCATTGGCAACTGTTTGAGCGGTCTTCTCCAAATTCTTCCAGCGGTCTGTTTTGCTTTCGCGGGAGATGGACGTCATTCCGGAGGAGGAGCCGCTACTTGAGCTACCTCCGGAAGAGCCACCACTTCCGCCACCGCTCATTCCGCCGCCGCCGGTGTAGGCCGTGATTGAGGTGTTGATGTTTGTCGAACCGGGAAAAGTCGGCACGACGAACGTTTTTGTCTCGTTACGAAAAAACCGTATCTGCCCATCCTCGAAACGCTGCCAGATTCCGAAGCGCGTCGCGATGGCCTGAAACAGCCCTTCCCGGGTGCCGTCATAGCTGAGCCAGGCGCTTGGCCCATGCCAATTCGCAGTGGAGGAACTGCGATGGCGGCTCGGATATGAGGATGCCGCCGTGGTCAGGGATGGAGGAGGAGGAAGGTTTAGACCACTGAAGCTTCCGCTTGCGCTCGGCAGAGACGCGCCTTCGTCATCGTCGCTGTCTTCGGCGTCCGGTGCTACGCTAACCGGAATATGCGTAACACGGCTGGCGAGAATGGCCGCGTCACGCAGGCCGATGGGGCGCGCGATCAGTATCGAAGCGGGAGCCCTCAGGATCTCCGGCGTGGTTTCACGGTCACGAAGCTGCTCTCCCAAAAGGTAGGGCGCATTGACGGAGGATACGATCTGCTCGGGAGGAGCATGTGTCGTCTCGCCGAGCTTGGCGATATGCTCTTCCTTGTGTCGTGCATCATCGAAGTCCGTGCAGCCAGTCAGAAAGGCGAAAATGCTCATGCCCGCCAGAAGGAGTGCGGGACGGGTCGGCCGGATCATTGCTGAATCCCCGTGTTGGTGACGAGCGCCACGTGATTCGGATTGAAAAATTGCAGGCGAATGGTCTTGCCTTGGGCTGCCAGGGCGCGAACGACCTGCGACATCACGCCGTCGTCGTTTCCGTGGGCGTCCTCGTGATAAAAGCCACCGGAGAAGATCGTCGTTACGGGCACCATCCAGTTCATGTCAGCTGGCCAGATCACCTTCCAGCCGGCCCGATCGCCCCAAGCAATCATTTGGTCGCGGATCGGCTGTCCTTCGATGAGCGTCCAGTATTCAGCCGGTGGCTGAAGACGAACTGGAGGCTGGGGGACTACCGGTTGTGGGACTGTTGGCTCCGATACAGGCGTCGGATGAGGCGCCTTCTGCACTTTCTGTTGCTGCTGCGGCGCAGCCGGAACGGCGGGCGCAAGTTGGATTGGTCCGGAATGCGCTGGTGGGGCCGTATGAACTGCGGCCTGGGTGCTCGGCGCAGGCATGAGCACTTCCTGCGCTGGAATGCGCAGCGTGAGGGTTGTCCCTGCGCGTAGGCTGCAGCTTCCCTTTCGGCGAAGAGCGCCATCCGCGTCATGACTGTAGAGACAGGTGGCCGCAGCATCGTCGCTGTCCAACTCGACCAGAAGGTCCGCTCCGAGCGGCGAAACTGCGTATCTAACCGTCTGTGCTCCTGGATAAGGCATTCCTTCCGGAGAGAGCGCAAAGCCACGCTCGCGCAGCGTATCCGCGAGCAGCGTTTGGGCGTGGGCTTGGTCTGGGCCGCTATAAGGCGCGAGCCGCAAGACGGTGCGGCCGGCATCCATGCTGTTAGCCAGAATGTCGGCAATAAAGACCGTCAAGGCTGACGTGTCGCGAAACGTTGCCCCGGTAACGTGGGACGTTTCAGAAACTGGTTCGCCGGCGCACGCGCTCAGAAAGGCGAGCAGGGACGCGGCAGCGTAGGCGTGGGGGCGACGCATCAGGCCCTTCCTCCATGGGTAATACGAACGACGGGAGAGCCGGCCTCGGAGCCAATGAGCATCGCGTCATCGACTGGCAGATCGACGACGTAAGAGTCTCCGACCGTGCGATAGGGTTGTGTGGCCGCGCTCTGGGGCGAGATGACAACAAGGCGCGGTGCGGCATTTATGCCGCCCGGGGGAAACTGGATGTACGTATGACCGCCTTCACGATAGATCCGCATCGGTTTCCACGTCGGTTGCGCACCGGTCATCCTGTAGTCGAAATCGGGTGTATTCTTGTGTGCTACCGCAAGTGGGGACGGCGGTGGATCCGGCTGGCTTGCTGGGTCGCCTGCTGAATAGGTGAACACCACGCTCCGCATGGTCGCTTCTGCAGGGTCCAGAAGCAGCACATAAGAACGACGGTTCGTCGTGAAGCGCAGCACGGAGCGGCGCGATCCAGACGACGGCGTGAGCGCAACTGCCCAACCTGCGTGAATGCCGCGCGAGCCCTGAACAAGATCGGCTGCCCAGCCACTCTTTTCCGTTAGGGAGAGGGCACCGGCCTCCATTGTTTCGCCCAGCTGCAGCCGCACGATACAGACCTGACCCGTCGCGCATCCGATGCGTGGGTATCCATCTCCGAACGCGAACCACACGATGCCATTGCGCCCCCGGATTGGCTTTGCCTCCGCTGCGCTCCCGGCCGAAGGTACGGCTGGCTGCGTGACGGTAGGTGCAGCGGGCGCGAGCACGATCGGGCGTTCATGTGTTATCGCGAGGGGCAGATTGTTACGCGCGGGTGTGTCAATTCGCTCGTTCAGGCTGCCGAGGAAGCCGTTAATCCGATCGAGGCTCTTCTGCAGCGCAAGCTCGGGCGAGGGCATACCTGGCACATCTACCGGGACCGGAGCGGTGGATGCTTCGCCGGAGCAGCCCGCTAAGGCGGACAGGCCCACCAGTGGAAACATGAAAAAGACGTTCTTCATGATTACAGTATGGAGGCCGCGTTTGTGACTGCGGACAGGCCGGCATCCGGGGCTTGTCGAATAATTGTTCCGAGCCCCGTCCCGTCACGTAGTTCGGTCGCTATCTCGTTGATGACGCCCCCGAGAGCTACACTCGCGTCCTGACCGTCTTTCATACGTGCGGTTTCGCGCCGCTCGATTTCTGCCTCGGCCGAGCCCCGGGGAAAGACGCGTGCAAGGCGGCGCCGCGCTTCGGAGGTGCCAAGGGCGTCGTAAAGCCGGCGACGAAGCGCTGTGTCTTTTGGGCTCGTGGACAATGCCCAGAGCTCGATCGGCCCCATGAGATTCAGGACGAACAACTCGAAGAGCTCATGGTTAACGCGTGTTTGCCATATCAAGGGAGCGCCGCTGCCGTCGGCGCGGGGGCCGTTTAACCCGTTACGCACGATCATGCGTGCGGCGGCACTCAGGCGGAAGCGCTCGCAGATCTCGTTTGCTTCATCTTCGTCACCAGCGCCGAGAATGAAGCGGCCTGTCGAGTGAGAGATCAGATATTCGCCGAAATCTGCGAGTTTCTGGCTCGCTAGGCCGATTTTCACATTAAGTTTTGCACCCCGTCGCGCTGCCTCTTCGAACTGCTTCTGGACGAACGGAGCGCCGGCCGTCCTTTGAAATTCGTCGCATTCGATCCGTTTGAAGCTCTCGCGGAACTCTTCGAAGCGCTTTCGATGATAGGCGCGTACATGGGGCGGAACATGCTGTGCATCTTCCGGGTGAAGGAAGAAATTTCGCGACACGATCTGGAAGCCAAGGAGATACATCAGGTCGGTCTGTCTTTGGGACTCTCCCTGACCTTCTGGGGCAACGCGATCAATATCGAGTACCACGATACGGGCCTCTCCGAGGTCCAGTCGTGTAGGCTTGCTCAGACTCGGGTATTTCCGGAGAAAGTGCTCGATATAGCGGCGGAAAACCTCGATCGAATTCTCCTGCCCGCCGGTGGGATTGGGTATTTCAAACGTGACCCGGATCCGTTCGAGGCGGACAACTTCAATGAGGTCGCCAATCAGCGGAACGGCAAACTGCGTTGCGCGATGCGCCATCCGCATATCGCCAGCTTCCGCAAACAGATCGGCGATCTGCCACCACGGCGTGTTTCGTGGCGGCGCAAGTCTATGATGCGCAAGGGCCGCGTCAATGCCGGTTGGATCGATGCCCGGTCTCCAGATCTTCGGTCTGACGGAGGGGCCCTTGTCGGAATAGTGCTCGTATGCCGCGTCAATCACAGCATCGATCAGCTGGTTCATGGACTCAAATGGCTTGCCATCGAGAGGCGTGAGCACCTGAGCCAGGAAGTTAGTAAGGAATGTCCGATGATAGGGCAGCGGCGTGCGGCAACATGTCTCGGTGTCGAAAATATTGTACGCGTGTTCATCGATCAGCTGAAATGGAACGTGCACCGCAAGGTGGCGATCTTCTTGGCGCAGTCCGGAAAGAACCATGTCAACAAACCCGGAAGATGAGTCGCCGACGTCAAGCTTTCCGATGAGCGGTACGCGGGCTCCGTCAGAGGTCATCGCCGCAGGACTGAGCACGGTTGCCAGAAGTAGCGCGTTGGCGAGCATCGATTTGCCACGGCGTGAGGGGGCAACGAATAGATCGAGCACTGCTTCGCGGCCGGATCCTGCTGGGTCGTATGACACGACGGTTCCATCGCTGGCGCGGAACAGCATTGCACCATCTTCCCACGGGTTTCCGGGTCTGGCCCAGGGCATCATGGTAAGGATTTGCGAGAGCGGTCCTGCGGTAGGTGGTGCTGTGGAAGCTAGGGCAAGCCCGGGTGAAGACGACAGAACGCCAGCCAGCGGATCTCCGCACACTCGACTTGCTTGCGCGCCATCCCAAGCGCTGATCGCCTGCTCCAGACGGGAGGCACGTGTGCGAAGAGTTTCCACGTCACCAGCAGGCGCTCGCGTTGCGAACGCCATCCGTAACTTGACGACCGTGTCGCTCTGCTTGGCGCGCATCGTCTTGATTTCGTCAAAAGCCGAGCTGACCGGCAGATTGCTGCCAAATTTGAGGAAGGTGGCGATGGTCTCCTTCCACATCATATATCCTGGCCTGATACCCTCAATCAGCGCTGTCGCACGCCAGGGCATCCGGCGTCCGGATAAGCGGCCGGTCAGTTCGGTGAACGTCGGCACAGCCTTGTCGCTTACGCCTGGAACGGGCATCTCAGGAACCCGCGTGAGCTCGATGGGGCTCCAGTCAAAAGTGCCGAGACGAGCGGTGGAAAAATCTGGCGTAACCGCGTCGTCCCGGAAAAGCTGCTCACGCAGGGGCGGCCAGAGCAGATCGGATGCATCCTCCGGTGTATCAGATTCCGGAATTGTCTCCCCCGGACGCCGAAAGGGGGTCGAAGGCATCCATGAACCGCCAATCGTCTCAGGATAGATTTCCTGACGAATGACCTTCAGGCCGTCTTCGGGATTTAGAGCTTCTGCCTGCACTGCCTGTCCGCTGAATGCTGCCAGAATGCCCTGCACAAAAGTCTGGTGGATCGTCCCGAGTTCTAGGCTGCCAAGCAGAGGATTCTGTGCGTCCCCAAGGGGAGGGAGGGTGTTGAGTCGCTCGGTGCGCTCACGCTTGGCCTGCGCGATTTCCTGCGCCGAAAGACGCCCGGGCCGGGTCCAGAGGACCACGAAAGTCCTCTCCAGGCGCATGTACGCCGGTAGCACGCGTTGGCGCTCGGCAAAGATATCCTCGAAGTCAGCGTTCAGTGCTGCGGCCATGGTGCGCCGCTCTTCAATATTGCGCTTGATCGCAGCGTCGACCCCTTCGGGGTCGGCGACGTAGCAGAACTGCAACGCGTGTCCTGGACGAGAAAACTGGCTCCCGAGAGCGAGACGCAGGCGGGACGCCGCAGCCTCAATCTCCGGTCCGCTGGCGATGCGTCGCATGCCCTTGATGCGCATGACGGTTGCATAATCGCCTTTAAAGGTGATCAAGCCGTTCCGGTCACAGGTCGCGAGGTCACAGAAGGACGTAATGTCCCGATGAAAGAATGAAGATCCGGCCGCTATAAGTTTGAGAACCGTATCAAACGGCGAAAACCGGTTCCGCACCGGGGGACGGTGCTGTGAATTGTTGGCCGAGGCCTTCGTCTTGCGCAGCATTATCCGCTCTTTGCCCATTCGGCTGCAGCGTCGAAATAGCGACGCGGATGATCGGGGAACCACAGCCCGAGTGTCAGGACGCGCAGCCCTGATTCACCTTCAGGCCGGGGCGGTTTATGGCCTTCGAGCGCCCGCACGGCGGCGCGTAGGAGTGATGGGCGGTCAGTGCCGATACGCTCGCTCGAGCCTGCCCGACAGGCCAGAAGCGCGTCCAAGACCCGCCTTGCATCTCTGCTGCGCCCTGTGAGCGTCTCATCGTGAATCGTTGCCCCTTCCGCCGCACAGGCGACGTGCAGGGCAGTCACGCACCGGCTCAGCGCACCCTGCTCGAGGTGCGGGAGCCATATAAGCGTGGCAATGTCGTCTATCCCTGGCTCATCGAGTGCGTAGGCAGGGACGCATGTCAGACAGAGGGCGTTTCCGGCTACAGCAGCAGCGGCAGCCAGGTGGCCGCAACAACAGCAAAGTCCTTTTTGATTGTCTTCAAGTGGCTCAATGCGAAGAGAGCGCCCGGGAGCCGCTGCGATAGTAGCCGGATCAGCCATCTTACTTATCGAACTTCATCTCGGCTTGATCGCCCGTGACGCTCGGAGCCTGATTAAACATCGTGTAGGAAGCCGTCTTCGCGAGGAACGGGAACGCCAGCAGAATCCCGCCGCAGATGAAGCCCGCGATGATCATGCCAGGACGAGCTCCGGCATTTGGATTACGCTGATGCTGCCACCAGCCCATCACGGAGATCGCCAGAAGGATAGCGCCGCCGATAAAGCAGAATGCGTTAAGACCGTAGGAAAAGCCGCTCGAGATATGGGTCGAAGCGTCGCGGGTAATGTCGTCGATCGCCTGCGCACGTGCTTCGGGTGCGATGAGAGCGGAGGCGACTACAGCCCACGCGGGGAGCAAAGCGCCCATGGCCCGAGGAGAACGACCCGGGACGGTTGAGATACGCTGAAACATAAGAACTCCAAGAAAACGGCGCGCGTGCGCCATGGGAAAAAAGACCTTGCCGACCTATGAGGTCAGCTTCAGTTCCTTGAGGAGAGCTGGGCCGATGACGTCCGCGTTCATGACGAGAAAGCCGCCGACGCACATGACCAGGTTCAGTCCGGTGGAGCTGTTGTTTGCGCCCTTGGCACGCCCGATCTGACGGACGATCGAAAAATAGACGATGAGCGCGCCGTAGCAGGCGAAATAGGCGTGAAACACTCCGAGGATCGCTGTCAGGGCGGCCACTGGACCTCCTTGAGCAGCTGTCATCAGAGCGTCCGACGAAAAGCTCGTCGCTGCCGGAGCACCCATCCCGGCGTTCGCGTCAAAGCCAAGCGTGCGGTTTCCCATGTTGAGAAACTCGTGAAACGAAAGAAACGTTGCTCCGGCCGCTATCGTCAGCTCCGGCATGAAGCCTTTTGAGAGAAAGCCGTTGCTGATCGACGAACGCTGGAAAATGCCCATGACACCGGCGGCTAGGAACGAGGCCCCCGTGACGTAGCAGAGCATTGGCAGGAGCCATGAAAGAGCAGCGCCAATGTCCTGCGCGAAGTCGAAAAGCCCCTCCATCTTAGTGGATCACACCTTTCTCGGTGCGGACGACCCAGCCGGAGCCAGCCTGCACCACACCTTCGACATGGCCCCAACCTGGAACCGTACTTCCCGTCTGTACGCGGATCGCATCTCCTGACGCGTCCTGTAGAATTGCGATGTCAGGGGCGCCCGCCTGTACGCGGTAGGCGGGGCGGTTTTCGGTCACGACAGGCGGAGTTGCCCTGGCGGCGGCAACGGGAAGGGGTGCAGCGTGCGTTAGCGGCTTTACGACCGCATGAGGCTGGATAGTTGAATTACCTGAACGGACTGGCTGAGTTGACGACGCCTGCACGGACCGGAGAGTTTGATCGCTTTGGTCTTGACGGTGCTGGAGTTCGTCAATTCGTCCGTCGACCTTTCCGAACCCGGTGCTAATTCGCTCCTGCAACGCCTGCTGCACAGCGGCCATCTGCTTCTCAAGAGCGCTGACGTGGTCATCAACGGTCTGAAGCTTATTGGCCAGCTGCAGTTCGAGGGCTTCGTCCAACGAGGGCTTCGGCGGCTCAGATTCCGAATGATACGCCGGATGTGGCTCGCTGGTATTCTGCGGCGGAGGCACGGAGCCGATTTGGGCGGCCCCTGGCGTTGGTGCCGGCTGTGCGGATGTGGTGGCTGAAGAGTCGGCCGCCAACGGAACGGCTACCGGCGGATGCTGCAAATTAGGAGGCGTAGGCTGCGCTTTGGACGCTACATCGACGCCCTCGCCCCCAAAAGGATCATCTACGGACGGGTCCGCAGGAGCCTGGTCTTGCGCTGGCGCGCGACGATCGACCGCCACAGCGGGCCCAGACAGTGCAGGTGGCGTCAACGCGTTCTGCGAAAGTTGCGTCAGCGGCTTGGCATGAGTCTGCACAGCAGCCGGATAGGGCCGAGCATTGGGGGCATCGTTGACGAAGGGCACCAGGATGCCGAAGCGCGGGGCAAGCAGAGCGGCGCCCCCGATTATACCGGCGATCGCAAGGACGGTCAGGCCGGTCCCGGCAAAAAGGCGACGACGGCCCGCGCGTGACAAGCCCGCTTCTTCGGAGATGCCGGATGACGCGAGCAGTCCACGCTTCTTTTGCTCAGAGGCGTCACCAGTGCTTTCCTCAACATCGTCCGCAGACATCTGCGAGCGGCCGACGCTTTCCTCTGCAGGCTCGCCCTCACCTGCCTCATGTGGACCTGCTGACGTCGCTCGCACCGCCCTTTTGCGTGCACGCAGAATGGGCACGGCGTCCTCAACATTATCGTGTCGCATTGCGTTACCTCGCATGCTGATGAATCCTCCTATCTGGAGCCTTCATCATGGCGGATCCGTTTGTGACTGCGATCACGGTGCATAGACCGGGTCGGAGAACATCACCCCGACGGGATCGTCCTTGTGTAGGATCACCGTCGGCTGTTGAGGGGTCTGCTGTTGCAGAATCTGTCCCATTGCCTGTCCTGCACGGCCTGCTGCTACGCCCATCTGCTGAGGCAGTGTCAGGTGCGTAAAGCTGCTCACGCCCAGACCGCTTGTGACACTGTTCGTATTTGTGTTCTCCATTGCATTGCCAAGCCCCTCAACGAAGGCGGCAGCGGCAGGCAGGATAGTGCGGGTCAGCAGATGCTCCCGGACCTCGGAGGCGACGCCCGCTTCCGCTGTGTCCGGCGAAACGGCATAGGCAGAAACTGGGATCGGATCTGCGTCACCGATCATCAGCTTATCGAACTTGATGACCAACCTCTCATCCTTGCGCTCAAAGGTCCCTGAAAGACGGTCATGCGCGAGCGGCCCGGAATCCACCTCGACAAGAGCCGCGCCGCCTATGTCACTGTTTGCCGCCAGAACCGCATGCGCATAGACCCCGCGGCCCGCAGCGAGGATGAGGTGCCTGGACGGCTTTGAGGCTGACGTCGCTTCTGTTCCAGGTGCGGAGCGCGCCGATGCAGTTGCGTCAGTGTCGCCGGAACCTTGGGGTGCCTGAGCAAAGGAAGAATCCCTCGGAGCCTGTTTGTCGCGGGCAGTTCCGCCAGTTGGCATCTCCATTTCGAGGGAAGGAGGTCTCCCACTCCAGGCAGCGATCAGTTCGACCTCTTCCGCTTCCGACATGCCATCGGCTCGGACAACGCGGCTTGCTTGCCCATTTCTAGGCGCTGCCCCGCCGTCAGGGTTACGTGTAAATACGTTGGCCACCGCGTCCCGTTGAGCGGAACGCGCTGTGTTATCCGGAGAGGCAGAACGTGCTTCAGGCTTTTGGTGCCCGAAAGGCGATCCATGTCCTGGTTTCCCGTCCGGGGCTTCACCCATCGTGGGCGCGTGATCGTCTGCGAGACCCTTGTCAGTGCTCAGAGGCGCCGCGTAGGATCGTCCTGATTTCCTTGCTGCCTCGGCGTCTTCCTTCTCCTTTTTCGACGCAGTTGCGTCGAGCAACGGCGAATGGTTATCCCCTCCGGCCGGTGCCGCGAGGGTCGGTGTAGGCAGCGCCGCAGAGACGGGCTTTTGACGATGCTCGTGCGTCATCATGTACCAGCCCCCTCCGACAGCAAGCAGAAGGACCCCGACCGCAATAGCTGGCCGACGCGATGCCACCAGGCTACCGGCTAGTGGGGATTTTGGGGGGGCGGGAACCTTTGTCTCGCTCATGGTCCATCCTCCGAGAGGGATACAGTCACGATGCGTTCCCCTGAGGCTACGAGCACCTTGGACGTTTCGGGGATTTCGTAGACAGTGACGCCATACTCGGATTCCTGCCCCGTCGGCGCAGGCGAGATGGGACGATAGTCAGTCCGAAGATACATGCTGTGTCCGAGCTTCCAGGCCCGCATCCGGTCGGGATTAACGCCAGATACCGTAAGGGGCACCGCGTCCGCAGGAGGGGCTCCATCGAGCATCTCAGTAAGAAATGATGCGCCTGTAGCAGGTGCGTCTGGCTCGAGTGTGGGAGCGTCCTTCGCATTAGGCCCGCGGCCAGCAACACGAGCGGTAAGATCCGCATCATACGACCCTGTTCCAGCCACAATCATGAAGCTCACAGGCTTTGGTGCGCCTTTGAGGCTCACAAGCACGCCACCATGGGCGTAACGTGACATGGGAGTGAGCTGTAGGACGTTGGACCCAGCCTCCGGCACACAGGCGTATATGCCAACGCTGCGCACGGCCGGGTTCTGACCTTGCCCATGAGCATCGCAGCTTCCGCTTTTGTTTGTGCTTATGTCCCAGGCGATCGGCCACGGCTGGCCAGTTTCGTCCAGAAACGTCACTGACGCAGGATAGTCCTGAGCAATACGCACGATGTTTGTCTGTGCGCCCGGAGAAAGGGATATTTTGACAGAGCGCGAAACAGGAACCGCAAGCCGATGCGGGTCATCAGCTCCGTCGAGGTTGCGTTGGCCGCGGTCGAACCGATCATAGAGACCATCCATCGATGGCGGCGGCGGCAGGTTTTCATAGACGGGATCCACGCGTGGTTGCCCGTTACTGTCTCGAGCCGTCTGCGCGTGCGCTATCGCTCCGAAGACACTCACGAAGAGTATCCCCGCCAACAAACCAGTAGAGCGTGTCATTCAGTCCCCGCTGCCCGATGCCCGGGGCGCGTTCAATTCGGTTATCATAAGGCCGTCTGGATGCGACGGCTCGTTCGTCCTCCGTATCGTAACGTCAACGGATAGAAGATTTGTTGTCGATCCTGATGCGTTTTCCCATTTCAAAAGCATTGGGAAGGCCACGTGCCATTCATAATCGCCTTTGGACGTTCTGCCCTCGGAACGTATAGAAGCTGCCGCTTTCGGTGTCGCAGTCAGGAAGACCCGCTTTGCCTTGATGAACTCAATATTTCCCGGTCCGGAGAATGACTGAGCCCATGCGTTCCAGGCCGGAATGTCGAAATCTGCGCCTGCGGCGTCCAAGTGGCGGCCGTAGTGGACATAATCAAGCGTATAGAGCCCCGTAACCTTCTGAACGGCCCAGTTCATGACCTCGGAATCAGAAAAGTATGGCTGGTCAGTGACGATCAGCTCGCGTGGTTTGCCCATCGAGTCATGATAGATGTAACGCACATGCGGCGTACGTGAGACCGACACTGTCAATGCGACAGTCAGCAGCACATTGAGAGTCAAGCTGACCGCGAACGCTATTATAACGCGATAGATGATCCGCTGTAGGAACTCTGGATCGAGGAGACGTCTTGTAATAGCTGCTTGCGCGTTCCGCATCAGTTAACAAACCCTGATGAATGGCGCTCCATGTATTGCGCACCTAGATAGCTGAGATGCTGTAGCCGGCGGTGCTTCGGGTGCAGGAAAAATACTGTGTCGGTCACGCGACACACACGAGCGACCATCTGGCTCGAAATGGCTGCATTTTCGGGAACTGCCATCGGATCTTCGGTCGGCGACTGGCGAAGGAGCGTTAATCCGGCCCGGCTGGGTAGGCCTGCCCTCTTAGCCGCCATAGAGACGGCTCCCGGACGTAAGTTGAAGTATTCGGCGATAAATGTCGGTGAATAGAGACGCTTCCACAGCTCGGCGAGAACCAGGATGGACGCGGTGTTCCAAATCGCTCGGCCAGTGCGGGTGCGAGCGATTACGTCCTTGTGCTCAGCGGGAGCCTCAACGGGGGCTTTAAGGAAGTCTCCTTGCCGCGTCAGGAGATTTTCTTCGGCGCCCTTACGACTACGCGCGGGCCGACGTACCCGAAGCTGCCATGCCTTACGCCGTACGGAGCTTGCCGATCGGCCGACTTTCGCGGCGATCTCACGAACAGGCGTATCCGAAGGGTACGCACTCAGAAGGTAGTCTTCCTCCACCGAAGACCAGAACTTGCTGACGCTCGTTCTCTTCTGGTGGGCTTGATTACCTTTTTTCCAGCGTCCGATGGCCTTGAAAGCGGCGGATTTCGTTTTTTTGTCAAAAACAATCGGCGCCAGGACTGCCGGGTTTTCTGCGTTCAATGTGGTGGCGCTCGGCTGCATATCGTGTATCCGCATCCTCGATAGCGTTAATCTAACGTCAATCATGGTAGCGGCGGGAGCGGCAGAATGTTACCAAGCGAGGCCGGATTTAGACCGAATGTGTTATTGTGCAACAGTGTGTCAAACTGGCGGGCGTTTCAGGTAAAAGGGTACTTGTGCCATAGTCGCATAACAGCCATGCGTTTAGCACATTAACGATTCCGTTAGAATACAATTCCGTTGCCGGAACGGAAAAGGCAAATTTTATCCTCTTTTCAAGGGAGCGCACGCGCTCAGTTAGTGGTCGGTCATCTGCATCCTGTTAATAAAACTTTACCGTTTTCCCGGCCGCGCGCCGGGAACTTTTCGGCTCCGCCACAATCCTGCCTGATTAGCTCTCCTGCTCGCAGTCACAACCGGTCCCAGTAGGCTGCTCTCCTGAACCAAGTTCCAAGGAGGTCCACGGTGGACGACGATAACGGACAAGCGGCTACCCCGACCACGCCGCGATGGGACGAAAACTGGATTTCGGTCGAACGGGCAAGGCGGGTCCTCCAGGCGGCAGGTCGATGCTTCGAAGATCCGCAGGGAGCTACGCCAGCGGTCTCGGTCGAAAAGGGAGGCGCCTAACCATGCTTCCTGGCAAACTGGTACTCGGGCTAAGTTTGTTACTTCCCGTTCTCGGGGTGGGCACTGAGGTTGCGCGTGCCGATGATAGCACATCTACCGGGTGCCAAGCGCTTGTGCAGGCGGGTGCGACTGGGCTCGCCGCTGACCTGAAGGCAGACGATTCCACAATCAAACAGCCTTCTTCGATTACGAAGTTCACCTGCCTTGGGAATTTCTTCAACGGAATCGGGCTCGATGTCGTAACGAACAAACTGAATCTTGCATCTCTTGCACAGGCCGCAATGGGGAAGATTTGCGCTGAACTTACTACGGAGTGGGAGACACTGCAGAGTTCTGCACGCTGCGGACTATCCGTCACCGGACTGGACACAAATTTCAATCTTGGGCTCGGCGCTGGCAGCTTTTGTCCAAACCTGAGCTTCGGTGGAGGCGGCGACAGTTTGATTAACGCCGGGACCAACACGACCGGTAATACAAGCTGGGACACGACGGGACATACCCAGATACCGGACGGCTATTCATTTGAGCTCATTGGGAAATCGACCGGCGTGTCGACCATCACACAATGACGGGCTTCGTACAAAAAGTTCTCCGACTGCTCGGAACGGCCGCCCTAATTTTCGTCCTTGCAACCTTCGCCGCGCCGAAGCCCGCGTATGCGTTCTTTGACGCTGCCCCGATTATCGGTGCGATTACCACCCTCCAGAGCGCGATGAATTCAGTCATCACAACAGCTCAGAAGGTGCTCAATGGGACGCTTGGTTTGATCAATGGCTCGCTGGGAGACGGCTTTACGCAAGTCAGTAATTATTTGAAGGCCCAGGTTGGCGCGCAAGAGCAGATTGCTGATGCAAACAACATGGTTCAAGCGGGTCTTGCTCGCGATGTGCGAGCGGCCCAGCAGCGAGATAACCACGCGGTAAACCGCCAGGACTGTCTTAACCTTGAAGGCGGTCAAGCCGCCGTAGTCGCTGCCCGTAATGGCGGAGCTGTCGCTGCGGCTCTCGACGGCGGAAAAGACAAGCGTACCCAAGCTGCCAAGGGGACGCCCTCTTGGGAGGGAGCGGGGCAGGGAGCACAGTCCAATAATAACCATCATTTCAGTTTGTATTGCTCCGATGCGGAGGCAGATGCCGGCATCTGTTCCCTCGCTTCAAGTGACCAGCAGGGGGCGGATCAGGACGCCGTCAATCTCCTCACGCCTCCAACCTATCAGGATCAGCCGTCCATCGACCGGGCGAGTGATTACGTCACTACACTCATTCAGCCTGTAGCACCGGCGGCATTACGGGGGAGCGCCCTGACGTCCGTCGATGGCCAGTCGGCACTTCCCGGGCGCCGTTCTTACAACGCTGCTATTTCACTAGCGCACCATGTCGGTGACGTAGTGGTCGGATGGCATGCAAACACCGTAACCCTCAGTGCCGCGCAAAAGGCTGAAGCTTCTCGGGAGGGTATCACGAATACCGATGTCGGGAGCGAATATGAGGCAACCGAGCTCGAAATCAACCGCAAGTATAGCGGCACGGACTGGCAGGCTGACCTTCAGGCCATGCCGTCTCCCAAGTCCGTCCTTGTGCAGATCGCGTTGCTCGACGCGCAGCGCAACTGGCTCGCCTGGGAGCAGTACAAGCTAGATCAAACACAAGCACTTATGGAGGCTGACCGCCTCGCTATCGAAGCAGAGCATCGTCTGCGGGAAGTCTCGCCGATGCCCGTCCCAACCACGACACTTAACTAAGGAAGTAAACCGAAATGTCTGGCACAAACACATCTACCGGGCCCTTGGGGACAGTGTTGAACGCCCTTGAGGCACAGCAATCCCGCCTGCCGGAATCCGAGCGCGGTTTGGGACAGGAGCTTGGTGACCTTCACGGTCGCCTGACCGCGAACCCG
>Ga0157363_1000909_pt1 | contig 23627 bp, 9 predicted proteins | sample AttsexASBM1_FD_111477 | JGI IMG/M metagenome (GOLD analysis project Ga0157363, IMG submission 111477) | Fungus gardens microbial communities from leaf cutter ant in Ribeirão Preto, State of São Paulo, Brazil - Atta sexdens ASBM1 | ecosystem: Host-associated > Fungi > Mycelium > Unclassified ... | reverse complement strand
CTATATATTTATATAATTATATATGATTTTTTATATTTGTTATATATATATTTTATATATATATATATATATATATATATATATATATATATATTTATATATACGGTAGAGCGAAGCTTTTTCCGTTTCTTGCGATTATGTTTCTGAACACGTTGATTATAAAGATTTTATTTATAAAGATTTTATTTGCTCTCAAGAAATAATTATGATGATATAATTATAAGCACGTTACTGCAAAGAGATATTGTTTTCATGAATTTTTGTATTACTTTAAAGTGATGGGATAGCTCTACCTTACATAATATATACATATATATTTATATATTTTGTTCGTGAATATATAGTTTTTAAATCAATATATATATATATATATATATATATATATATATATTATATTATATACTTATTTAATGTAATATTTGTAAATATAAAAAAATGTGTAATGTATTGTAATATATACCTGAGTGCAATTTATCTTATGTAATTGTCCACGCCACATCATTATCTCATTCAAAGTTTTGACTATTTTCATCATAATTATTTTTATGCATATATTGGGCTTCTCTTCTATTGTGAAAATATCAGATATATTCAGTACCGCCTTTACAGCTTCCTCTTCCCAACTATTTTTCCAATAATTACGCGTATTCCTTCGCTGTTGTCTCATCATATATACTTCTACCATTCTCTTGTCGCAAAGCGTCGAGAGAATCACTCTGATTGATGCGAGAATTACCCCTTCCATATGTAGCGATTCCACAGAGAAGTTCAACCAATTGGTAGAAATAATTTCATCTTTATTTTCGTTTTCTCGCTCTGATAGATTCTTTCTTCGTTCTGATTTACGCTCCTTAAGTGTATCCTGTATTCTAGCAAAAGAAACCTTTTCCTCCTGACTAATCTTTCTGTTCTTAGAAGATCGCAAATTATAACAATGCTTGATATTAGTGTGCGATACTACTTTTTGTGTTATGGAAGGAGGAAAGGTCACTTTTTGGCATGTAAATATCTTCTCCTTGCGAGGCTGCAATTCATAACAATGATTGATGTTTTTTGTGCACTTCTTGCCAATGATAGATCTTGCTATCACCTCAACATCATCTAAATTTTTAGAAGTATCATTCATCTGTTCATTGTCGCTACAGAAGAGACTCCGTGTCTCTTGAAATTCGCAATTCTTGCCATTATAAATGTTTGATATTTGAGAAATATTTTTGTCAGTTATCATAAAACTTTTAGGATTATCATCGAATATCAACATCGCGTTAATCGAAGAGGAACCCTTCCCTTTCTCATACGTAATAGTCTTCTTCTTGCAAGGTTGTAATTCATAATTATGTTCGATATTTGGCACACGCTTATTGCCAATGATAGAGCCTGCTTCTACTGCGATATTAAATACATCGTTACGCGACGTACTGTACGCGCTATCCTGCGTACGCTCTACGGAAATATTGCTAACTTGACTATTGCCATCAAGTAAAAATTCGAAATAATCGTTCCGAGCATTTGACATTTGAGAGACATTTTTTGGAGTTATAACAATATTTGTCAAACATCTGCCGTCAAATTCTAGCTTATTCGCTATATAATCTACCTTATTAGCTACATCATTTTGGCTTCTCGATGAGATAAAACTCTCATCAAATTCTCCATTATAATTGTATTTAAAGATCGGATCGATATTAGATTGATTTCTTGCTGGTAAATTATATTCACTCGATACGTCTGCAATATGATTCTTTTGAAAGATATGTTTGTTCTCGATTATTTTTTTGTTTTTCTGTTCGATATCATTTTTCGATGTAGTTTGCATCGAGCATTCTGTATCTTTTTCAAGTTCAAAGCTCTGTTGATGTTCATGTAGGTCATAATATGTATTGTCATTTAGGATCGATTCCGTATCCGTTTCTGGAATTATATAGGATTTTACATCTTTTTTCTTTTTTCTTGCCGCAATATAACGGCTATTAGAATTTCCAAGTGTCAAAGACTCAACGGATTCATTCAAATCATTCGCCGACATGGAGTTTAACGATTTACTTCGTGGATCTTCAGATCTGGCGTATAAATTACGAGTCGTTCTTTGAGGTGTAATGCAAGGTATATCGCAAATATTTAGAGGGGTTGACGTTACGATAGTATTCCTGCTTGATAGATTCTTATCCACAGAAGATCTTAATTCAATATCGGTATACTCATCTTCGCAATGATATTCATCGCATGTGTTCCACTGTTCATTAAATATCTGTTGTAATTGTTTAACTGGTATTTTAGAGACGCAGGCGATGGAGGATTTTAACCAAACGATAGCCTGAATAAAATTCAACTCATTTTTGCATTGTTCTATGAAGGTGGGTATTCCATCGCTGAACGGCTGAGATGACAAATTACGCGGTATTTCCAGAAAATGTTTACAACGATAACATATGTAGTTATCGCGTGTAATATCTTCGCGAACGTTTGTATAGGGAAATGTTTGTATAGGATTTCTTCTTGAGAACGATTGTCTTGCATTTCCTGTATAAAACAATGTTTTTTGTACAAAACGATCTAAAATGTAGATAATTATAACATTTCAAATAAACGAAATGTTACAATTAATCTTTCAAAACTGATGTATAGATCACCTTTTTTTACGACCGTTTAGGAATTGTTTTATTTCTTTATTTTTATTTTATTTTTCTTTATTTTTTTCTTTATTTTTTTTTAGTTTTATTTTTTTTAGATGTATTTTTCTTTATAGAAATTGAAAAATATTGTAATAATGACACTATATTCAAAGAAAAATTAGTACATTAAAAGTTAATAAAATTTAATAAAATTTATTGATATCGTTACGAAATCGCTGTCAGTGCTTCAATTATTTAAAAATTAATTCAGAATTGATGATCCAACTCTGAATTAATTTTTAAATGACATATAGACATATTTTGATAATTAAAGTACTCAGACTTTTTTTGATATTACTAACTTAATCTATAGCTCCTATTTAGAATCAAAATTCTATAAATTATGATAATTTTCGATTTCCATGATAAACAATCCCTTTCTCTACTGGATATTTCATATCCAACTGATTTCTGTCCATTTCTCGCATGTTGGACAGCGTTTTTTATCACCTTCTAAAAAATGTTGATAATAGGGAAGACAGGAAAACCTATGCTCGGTATGGTAACTGCCCTGGGAAAAAATATTTTATATATGTATAATTATATATAATTTTATTATAATTTTATATAAAACATTTTTCCTGGGAATTTTTCTGTAAACAGCATAAGATTCAATTCACTCGTTTTGTATTCAAATTTTTTTTTGAGTTCTTGTATTTTTTTCAAAACTCCAACTTACAACTAAAAAAAATCTTAAAGTCATTTTTTATGTGCATTTATTATAAACAATTACAATTTTTTAAATCAAATGCTACTTTTATCCGACTTATGATTTTTTTATGATTTCTTTGGTAATTACATTATATTAGTGTATTATTTTTCAAAATAAAGTTTAAATATTTGTTTTCTACAAAGTCGAAAGCATATTTGTAAATTTTTAAAGATTGTGTAATTATTTTAAATAGAGCAAAAATGAATAAATTTGAGATACTTACAATTGTAAGGATGAGCACCGAACTTGGGCATAATACAATAATAAGGGATATATGAAAAAATGTTGAAATAAAACAATCCCTGAACAGTCACGAAAAAAATGAAAATTGTACTCTCCTTTGAAAATATAAAATGATACAAAACACAATTTTACATAAGAATCAATCCTAGAAGTATGATTTATATTGGCGCAATATACATATATGTATGTATATCCCCAAGTTGCCAATCCCTTATAGAAATTTAATATTAATCACTTTCAGTATTAAAAGTTCTGTTAACAATACTTTTATAATAAATATTAAAATATATATGGTATATAATTAATTGACCAGTATTAGTATAAAATTTAGCTACAAGGAACGTTTAATCAATTATGCTCGAAAAGGAAAACAAAAAATTAAATAACTTAAACTAATAAGAGACTTATGTGCTAAAATTTTATAGATTCAAATTTGATAGACTTAAATGTAATAATTAATACTAAAATAATTTATGATATTTTTGATATATTTCTATATAAAAATTTTCATATTTATAATGCTTCGAAATGTGATACATATATCCTTAAATATGGATCTCTATACAGACTAGCGTCAGTAAATGTGTTACAGATTTTAACATCAATTTCACAGAGAATTAAATATAATATAAACAATATAATATACAATTCATATGATGGAAAAATTTCGCTGAAATTATTATGTTTTGGAACATTTTTCAACGAAATTTCAGCATTTTAGAAAAATTACTTTAACGATTTTTAAAAAATTCATTTCCAACAAAATTTCAGCAAAATTTTAGAGAAATTTCAACAAAAAAATTCAGAGAAATTTCAATAAAATTTCAAAAAATTTTCAATTCGATTTCAATCATATTTCAATTTTCAGTAAGTTAGCTGAAAAATTTACTTTCAATAAAATTTCAGCAATTTTCAGCCATTTCGCTGAAATATTCCAAAACATGAAATAATCTCAGCGATTTTTTCATCAAAAATTCTTTTAAAATATCATATAGATACGAAAATATTATAATAGATACGTATATGCATCCTTACAGCACAAAAGTTACAGCAACAGCATGTTGCAGCAATATTGCAAATTCTGTGCTGTATGATATAGATTTTCGTATGTAATGCAGATTCAAGTAATATTATAGATTCTGCGTATTGTGTGTGAATAAATGAACTAATTCATTCACGAGTAATTTATATATTGCTCCCTGAACTCACCCGACTTATTTGAATCACGATTTTTACCACCATATTCCTGTAGTATTTCTTGTAATTTGCGAAAACACATCGTCTTCTTTTGAATTTGATCTTCCAATTTCTTACACGTCTACAAAAATAAGAAACGCATAAATGTTTCCCGTTTTATATGCATGATGCGCATTATAAATTAACATTTGATCAATAACAAATATAATAATGCATGTCAACCCGGAAAATAGGCGCGTCCTGGTCATTTTAACCGAAATATATTTTCGCACATAAATGTATTGTAACTAGAATATATGATTATAATTACTACAAGTAATAATTAATAAGAAAATGAGACTACAAACACTAATTACACTAACATGAGTTTACATACTATTGCGAACTGGGATGGACTTGTTCCGTCTCGGCTTGGGTGTACCATCCCCCTAATTTTTGTCAAGCTGCCGAACGTTTTTGCGCTTGTTTCTTTTTTTTTATTTGCTACCTGCATTTTCGAACTAGTTTATGGCCAAATTGCGACCGGGCTGACTGCAAGAGCCAATAAAAGAAGAAAAAGAAGATTAATGTAAATTCGCGCGGTTTTTTAGAATGACTGTTACAAATCACGACTGTGATGTGTGTTACATATCAAATTTTAAGTAGATATAATAATAGAGGTACGTCATCTATTTTCGCATATTATACAAAAAAACATTAACAAATATTCAAGGTAAAAATATAATAGTGCCAATAAATTGAAAGATATGAATAGAAAACGGAAGAGTACCGGAAAATGACCGGTACGCGATCACTCCCGGGTTAAAGATACGATATTATTAATTGCGTATGTTTATCATTACCTTTTTAGTTTTCAGCTTAGTTTTCGCTTTCCTCGCCATTTTTCTTCTCTCTACTACCGGCTCTAATTTACGGCTCTTTACAGCTCTTTACGCAGTTCTAAACGCTTCTTAAAATTCCTTAATGCCTAAATACCTGCTCAATTAAAGTCAAATCTTACGTTTTCTCTTAAGATACACTGAATGTAACCTCGCACTACACCAGTTGCGTATAAGTGCTGTATCAGTGCTGCACTACAAAGTGTACATACACCATGATGTACATTACTTCATGCTATCATGTTTAATTTTGCTGCCGATTGACTTCCATTTTTAAATTTTTAATGTCACACTACATCTCTATATTGTTTCTTTGGCTCTATATTGTTTCTTTGAGATCATGTAATAAAATCATGCATAAAATTTACACTACATTATAACCACGGAAACACGCTACAGTGACTAAGTGTTGCACTGATGGGCGATAGTACAGCCAGGAGAAAACGCTATAAAAATACTATCGCGGCTATTCAAAACATTTGAATTTTTTAAGATGGCGAATCAAGTATAAGGGCAGATGTATAATATTCGTGCAATATTTCGTGATTGGTTGTCCAGTTATGAGACTGTTTACCAATCGCTTTTGAAAATTCATGAAAGATGACAATTCCGTGTAAACGGGAACTCATCGTTGTTTCACGTGGTCTCGTTTACGTGACCGGCGAGAGACGAGGTTAGGTTAGATGCATTTCGCGACATCGATCCTTCGCGGATAATAGACTGAATTTTGCAAACTTTGAATTTATTGCCCATAAATATAATCAGAAAACTTTGAGAAAATGGACTCGTTAGCGGTGGGGAACTTAACCGGTTCGCAGCGGGATGAGCTGATGCAACAAGTGAAGCAACAAATAGCGGTTGCTAATGCCCAGGAATTGCTTACGGTATCGTTATACAACATCTTTTCCTGATAGTGCATCTCAATTGACTGAAAGTTACACAGTTTTACACATATTTGCAGAAAATGACGGAAAAATGCTTCAAAAAATGTATAGGCAAGCCGGGCACCTCGCTGGACAGCTCAGAACAGGTAAATTTTCCCTACACTAAATCTAACCTTAAAGAATTGTGTCAGAAACGCCCAAGGTAATAAATCTTCTGTTTATTAAATCCCATGGTTTTCTAAGACTATTATTAAATTAACTAGAAAATTTAATGAAAAATATTCTATGCTTATACAATCATTTTGAAATTTGTTTTATATAGAATGATTTTTTATTAACTCCTCTTAATCAGTTTTGTTATTGTAATCTATTTGAATTGATTCTCCATTTTCTGATTTAATTGATTTGTTTACAGAAATGTGTAGCAATGTGCATGGATCGATACATGGACTCATTCAATCTTGTATCAAAAACGTATAGTGAACGACTCCAAAGAGAACGCAACAGAATGTAAATACAGGAATTTATGGAAATATATTGTTACTTGTTATATACATTGTAATTTAATGACATCATTGCAATGTCATATACTGTCTGTTAGTTATAGAAATATATTTGTACATTGTCAGGTAAAAGGTACATCATATCACTACTAGTTTTCTCTCAAGGCATTTAATAAGATACATTATTAAATAACGTATGATACTATTAAAGTGCAGCATATAACATGGCAGAAGTATGCCATGTTATACTTATCCATTACAATTTTTACATTTTTCTATGTAGTGAATATACAAGTTAAGTGCCTTAAAAGGATCTTAAAGTCGTTTGTGTTTTACTGATTACTTTTCAAATAAGTATTTTTAATATTTAAGTATTTTTCTAAATGCCTTTACAGATTTAAAAATTCTTTTTCACAGTTAAAGCATAAACGACAATAAGATAATCCACTTTATGATAAAAATGGAAAAAAGTTGAAAAATTATAATTTTTTATCAGCTTCTGACATCAATTCATAACAAGATTTACTTTATAAAAGTTTTTGTACTATGTATAAAACAAAATTAGAAAATTTGTACATGCATAATGATGTAGCAATGTGTAATAGTACGTCAATGACACAAATAGCTCTTACTGAATCGATCAAACACATAATTTTAGGATCCTATCTCTTCCTTGTTTGTTCTTTGTTGCAAAACTAGTGTACACATTGTGTGTTCATTATCCATACTTAAAATAATAGGTGTATACTTTAGACGAAGTTAGAAACATTTTTAAAAATTGACATTTTTGGGATTAGTTATTCATAACAATATAATAATATTACTTATTCATAACAATATAATTTTGTAACAATAATTTTTAGATTCAATAATTTATTGAACCTGAAAAATTATCGTTCAAAAACACGTTGTTACGGATATTTAAGTAAGTAATTCCAGAAATATTAATTTTTAAAAAGTTTCCAAATTTTTGGCTTTACACAACCTAGAGTGTGATGGAAATTTAATGGAAAATTTTAGCATAATTCACTGAGCAACAAAGAGCAAACCTCTTTGTTGAGGCTGCAAAGGCAAATTACACAAAGGGACTAGAAACATACTGTATTTTTACAGAAATATAGTGATGGAAAAGAAAGTAGCGACAATTGCAAAAGAGAAAATTCTTTATAAAATAAATAACATATACACATGAATACACATATTATTACATTATAGTTGAAAATCATAAATAAGTAATATAGGTGTTTCGTAAAACCCACAATGCCACAGTACTTCTTTTTTTATTATTATTTGCATTCTTTATAATTATTTCATATACACTAAAAGGCACGGTATTAGCTACCAATGTTTCAACGTGGTTACAAAATAATTATCTGCAATCATGTAAAGGAGTATCGTAAAGCAGGTTGTTTTGTCTATCAATGCCTCATTCATGAAGTTTTAAACTGTGAATAACTACGACTATCTATTCTTCTTGAAAATATCGAGACTGCCTCTCCATAAAATTTATGCATTTAAACTGTATGTCATATATGTACATACATTTTTCATAATAAAATTATTACTTGATTTAACATACAATCAGCTTCGGATATGTTTCTCTTACAAAAATTACGTCAAACAATCATCAAAAAGAAGATGTCGTTCATCCCCGGATAAATATATTCAAAAACATTATGAGTCAAACAGTTGATAATACATCTTGATGAATATTCTTTGAAGAGACAATCTATAGGTTTTACATATACCTTCTCTAAATATATCTACAATACAACATGCGAAGAAAAAAATCAAATGACAGGTAAGCGTGATGTAGTTCCAAAATTGCCGTTAATTACGGTTAAACGAGACTCGTCTGAAATATATCTCGAGAAGAAATATATCTCGCAATTATGCGATCAATTCCCATTGAAAGCGAAACTTTCTACCGCTCCGAAAGATCGAGTAAACCTGTAGCCGCGGCGGATACAAAAAAACGCTTCTTAAATTATAGTCTTACAGTCTATGATGAGAGACATACTTATTCTGTAAACATGCGTGCTAATGGTAACGACGTAACAAAAATATCGGCCTTAGTTTGTAACATTGGAATGTATCTATCTCTCGTCTAGATTCTATAGAGTGTAGGAATGTTCAAATGCAGTCCTGAATCCTGTCGTCAAGATTGCCGTGTCGATAATAGAATGTAACCACGCTGATTGATCAGGAACACACCTGCTTTTTTTTTCTTTTCATCGGTTTTTTTAAATACACATCAGGATAAACGGCAGTTCGAACTAAGCGATTCCGTTACCGCGAACGTAGTGTTGAGACGAAGGGACGCATATTATGTAAGGGACTCATACTATGCAAGGCGCTTTTGAGGTCTGTATAAAATTATTTTTATCTCTTTTTATCTCATTATCACTTACATATTAATTATGTATGATATATTTGGTTAATACAAAAATAATGTCGGTTTTTATTTTATTGATTCGATTCAAACGACAAACAACTATTAATTGATCAAAGACTATTGATTAATTCCTGTCTATTGATTAATTCTTCTTGCGTGGTTTTTAATAGATCCGCTTCAATAATTAAAAACTTTCAAGATCATTGTCAATGAATGCAGATCGTCTTCATCTCCATTATGAAATTTTTGAAATCGTCATTATATTGTCCGTTTACTTCCTGATTGAATACTTCATTAATTCTTCGATTCGTATCCTCTGTTTTAAAACCTAGTTTGAATTTGTATTAAAAAAATTCAGAATTGCTTCTTTTTCATATTTAATAATAATGATAAAAATTTAACAATAATTGATCACAAACATTGAAAACAAAATTACTAGCACAATTAATAGAGCGGAATTTGCGCTTGAAAATGATGCAACATCAACATAATCAAACATCCTTATTATAGGATATATATATATATATACATATAAGGTCCCAAAGTTTAAAAACCGACATTTTTACATCAACCTAATATTATTATATGCGTTAAACATATGTATAATAGTACAAAGATTAGTTTGTAAAGATGAAAAATAAATTGCGTGTAAAATGAACCAGAAAAATTAATTAATTTGACAATCATCTAATTTAATTGATACAAATTTTTATTAATCATTTTAGCGTTTTTACGAAAGTCGTTTGAAAAGTTTTGAGCCCAACAGAAACAAGTATTTTTCAAATTCAATTTTATTTTTCAACACAGTCTCCTTTTATATTTTTCCCAGTGATACTTCTTCCCCTTTAACACAGTTGTTGACCGTCCCGACGCTCATCATCAGCCAAACTGGTAATCACGATTAATTCAATTGCCTATCTTTTCACGATGGCAAATGATGGGACAGAGTTCTCAGAATAAACAGCGTTCAACTCGACTTTAATTTATGCAGGCGTATATTGCCTTTCAAATGCAAGAACTTAATCACGGCATGATATTCGATTTTTTCCATTTTTATAAAAACATTGACATTGACTTGCACAAATGACTGTCAAACAACAACTGAACATCCAAAATACAATTTTCATATTTTACAATTTTCACAGGTATCTTTCAAAGCACGATTATAGTCTCAGAATGGTTTTGATGAGTAACATCATCTTCATATTGAGATTTAAAACTTTTCAAACGACCTTTGTATTATTTTTCCTAACGATATTTCCTATTGCAATAAGATTGAAATTTATAACGGCATTTATTGTTTACCTTACTATGTAATTTGTCCCTTCCTCTCACATTATGCACATTTGTTACTATCAAAATAAATATTTATTTCGTAATATATTCATATTGAATCTGAATTCATATAATACAGGCAATAATAATTATAAATATATAAATATACAGTAAAAAATGCTGCAAGTATTTGAGCATAGTATTTCTTTGACTCTTCATCTGGCATGTGACAAATTTCTGTGTGTGATGAGAGAATTACTATTCAATCTTGCTGGATTAAAAGTTGCATGAGTGACGGAATTTCTTCGTTCGAACCAAACATAAATTTTACTGTTGCAATACAGTTTAGCCATTAATAAAAATTCTTTTTGTAAAGCTGGCTGACTATATATATTTTTTACAAAAAGATTTTGATTTGTCAAGCATCTATTTGATTCATCTCTATAATTAAATTGTACTTAATTATATTATTGCATCCTATATGGGGGCACAAAATATCTGCAAATGTTTTCTTTTCATTCTTTTTTTTTTCAATTGAAGTATATTACCAAAAATGAATATTCTAATCTAGCTTTCACTAATTTCCTGCGAATCATAGATGCAAGAAAATATATAAGCACCTAATTTTTTGTCTTTTTCTTAGATAACGTTAACTCTCATAAATAACTTTAGCTTCAAATACTTAGCACCATTATATTCAAAAAATTATTTGATGGATTTTTTTTAGGCAATCCATTTCTAGACGGATGATTTCCTGATATTGTTACAATATCATGTCACTTTATATAAAATGAGGTAATAGATAATGTTCAGTCATAAAAGTAAGGGCAGAGATATTTCTGTAAACACAACAAAATGCTAATAGAAAGTTCCTTAAAAAAAAAAGAGAAATGTAATTAAATTATTAACGAGCAGTAACTCGTATATTCTTTCTTTTTTTTACTTCTCTAATATTTAAATTATCATAACACTCTCTTGCATAATATATTTATAAGAGTAATGTAATACTAGTGTATTTTTTACATAACGTAGAAGGTAGCCTGTCTGAAGTTAAATTAAAATTATTTACTTTATAATATGTATTATTCAATATGTATTATTCTTCTTTATCAAGATGTAAAAAATTTGAAATTATTGCAAATTTTTTAATTGTATATCTGCTACTTCATATGGTTCTATATGTATTTCTTCACATTTTACAATTTCATTAATTTCATTAATTTTTTAATGAATGACAGAAAATACTCTTTTTATATACATAAATAAGAAATACACCTTGTATATGCTTCTTATCAGTAACAGTATATCAATCATATTGCTTTTTTTAAATTATGCAATGTCTCAGATAATCTATGAAAAAGATGATTATTCACAACACGCATAGTTATTGCAAACTATGATATTGTATTGATAGTTTCAGAGTACCGCTTATCTTTACAAATCGTACAAAAATATGGTATCATCTGTGGTAATACGCATTCAGACATTTTCCTTCTACGTTTTTTTTCTTTGCAGCGCAACTTATAAGTATTGAGCCATTCAGCTTGGCAGTGCCTTTCAGAAACTATAAAGTTAATTCTGCGAGTTCCTAAATTCTCATGGTAGTCGGCATAGATGTCCGTGGCAATTTAGCGATAGGATATCAATTTTATCAAAATAACATATACAAGAGGAACAATTCGCTAGAATCCTTACAGAGGATCTATGCGATGCGCCATTAAAAATTACATTCCTTATATATGATCCGCGATAATACCCGTCGCAAAGTTTGATATATTCTTATCTGTATTTATATCTTCGAGCTAAAATATAACGATTCTATGTGTACATGGTTAGGTAATTTATATAGAAGAAAAATATGTGCGATTGCAGTTGTAATAAATAGTGCAGTTGTTTGCATTAATTTAGATTTAGTTTACTTACGCAAGAGGTACTACTCAAGATTTCATCCATTTCTTCGATTTCTTCACTTAAATCTTCGGTACGAGCACTTTGAGGCTTTTCCTCTTTCTTCGTTTGTAATTTTAGAGGACTGTCTATCTTATCCGGCTCTTTAATAGGGCTTTGCTCATTTGCGCTACCTGATGCTGACGACACAAAGTCTTCTTCATAGTTATCTATACCATCTGTAGCTATAAAAATGTAGCTATAAAAATGTATTGCTTCAATAGCTCTTCGAAATTTGTATATGCATATTAGATGATTAGGCAAACATAAATTTTATATATTTTTTATATTATATTTTTGCAACTTACCAAGCCCAATATCCATTAATTCCTTCAAATCATTAATGTTGGCCTTTTTACCATTTAACGGCGGCAAATCACTAAATATAGAATTAGCTTTCTGATTTATAGTTGGCAAACCTTCTAGAAAAGGTTCGGCTTTATTCATTGTACTAACATTTTTCCGCTCACTGCCGACGATAATCTCGTCAAAATAAATCGTTTTCCCGAAGTTGCTTCCCGCATTAACCGGTTTCTTACTTTGTACATTATTTTCTATACTTAGCTCCAAACTATTTATACTGTTTTGTTTAGATACATCTTTATTTTGATTTTCTTGCGTGTCGATCACTATAGAGTCATCGAACTTAATTAAGGATTCGGATTTGCTTAATGGACTCATTTGATTGGACGTAACGGTACTATCAGTCTCCTGTGCCACATAGTTCGTCGCCGTGCATGTGTCATGTGGATTCGAAGTATTCTTATCAAAATTTACATTATTGTTCCTGTTACCTTCAATTCTATCAGTATCCGTTGTACTCTCCCTGAGAGAAGATTGATGCTTATCATAATCCGACGTATCCATTACAACGTCGGCGCCAGTCGGTGTATCTTTGCTCTTCTTGTCCGTTATTGTCACGTTTATTGGAACTTTCGGACTCTGTTCAGAAATGCTTTCTAATATTTCATTTGACGATACGGATTCATTGTGGAATATTTTGGGAACAGACACTTCAAACGTTGCATTTGCGAAATTTGTTGAGTCTTCATTTGTTACATCGTGTCTAGTTTTATTCTGTAGAAAGGATTCATAAAAATTTATTATTTCACATATCTTTGCTTTTAAAAAATATGTACAAAAATATAAGAAATGCTAGGAATTAAAGTTGTTAAAGCAAATATCTTTATCGGAATGCCTCAAACCAAATAATTTATTTCTGTAATACATTTTTGTATTAGCAAAGATAAATCAAGTGATGAAACATACATTGCAATTATAATTACATAAGATATAACTTTATGAAGGAGCATCAATGAGATACTTTTAAGAGCTGTCTACAGTAGAAGTGTGTAATAAGCTGTAAGAAACTGAACAATCATAGTCGATTAGTATTCTCGCATTTATCTGTGATTAATCGATTTTTTACAATTAATCACATTATATTACTTCTCTATTGTAAACGACCCTTTAAAGACTAATATTCTTATGAGAGTTAGCATGGATCATTCCGAAAGAAACTGAATTACCCGAAAGTAATTGAAGAATATTGACATTATTAACTTTGTTTTGATTATTCAATTCAGACAACAAAAGGTCCCAAAATCAAGATATGTCTTTTTACACCTTTAAAATGTCCATTAAGCGTTTTTAAGACGTCTTATGTCTCGTTTTTGAACATGCGTGTTGTCGGGAAAGCATAGTAAAGATCTTCATTCTTTAAAAATTTTTTTTCCGTTCTAAAAGTAACATGCATATAAACTTCATTTCACAAATATAAATTAATACTTTAATTCTAGAAAAGGATTTTCAAATCTGTAAAAAGAGAAAAGAAATTACCCAGCCAACATGTCTGAAATGCGGACATAAAACGTCTTGCAGCAATTTTATTGATTACGAATATTGTGATTGCATTGCGATTTTCTCAATATTTTAGCTGTAATTTGGGACAAGAGAAATTCATCTCTGACTTCTGCTGGTCCTTAACAATTACAACTACATAATTATCCCAACAATCAACTTAACTCAAGAAAATACCTTTTGTGAACTATTAAAGGCACCGTTGATGCTATTCTTGAGAATTTCTCCCAGTAATGGCTCAGTTGAAACAATACCTAATTCTTCGCACAATTTATTTCTTCCTACATAGTTGTATTCCTTCCCAAAGTATGTTTCTGGGTCGTACACAGATATTGTATAGTCAAGACCAAAGTATTCTAGGAACTCCCTAACTAAGGAAAACAATAATTTTCCTTCTGAATTAGACAGGTACTGTTTTACAGTTTTGTTGAGAAGTGGTTCAGGATTCTGGAACATTTATTCCAAATCTATTAAATCATTCTCTTGCTACACATTGCATTTTTCTTTTCTTTTATATAAACTTCAAATAAAGATACAAATTGCTCATTTATTACAACTTTAAAATTTTGGAGTTGTTTACAGAAAAAAAATAGAAACCAAAAAAAAGAACATATTTTTATTCTTCTACACTCAGTCATTATACCATAATTACATTTCAGCATTAATATTACAATAATTTAAAACTGAATTCGTTTTCTAGAAAACGTTTTGTAGAAAATTTTGTTTTTTTTTTTAATTGTATCGTTGAAACAAGTGAGCGATATAACTTGTAAGAGTTTAATGGATTTTTGCTTTCTTTTTGAGGATCATTTATACATACCATACACCTTGACTTATGTCATAAGTTGCAAGAAATTAATCAATCACAGTCAAACACAAAGAGAATAAAATCAATCACATTCAACTGCGAATGATCAATTTATTATAGATTATGAGTTTACAACATGTATAAATCTTATTCTTAAAAGTAAATTCACACAAACTTGCACAGTCACATAAATGTATAAAGAAAATTATCCAATTGCGTTTCTCTTATAAAGATGCATAAAATAATTGAATAATTTTCTTTATGCATACATTTATGCAGCTATGCAAGTTGTGTGAATATACTATGCCTAAGAGAACATAGATTCTTAAAAAAAATCAATCAATCATTATCTTTTATTTTTTAGTGGAAAAAAGTAAGGACTTTGATTCATTTTCTTAAACATGTGTTATGAATTATGCAAAACTCTATGCTCGCGTCCTAATTACAACTGTGCATGCCTCAACGACCCTTACCATAACTGAATCCTGTTCTTCGAGTGCCAGAAACACGCTCGCCCTGAGTTCCGCCTGCGAATATTTCAAAAGAAGTTCAATAAGACAGATGGAAAAGAGAGAAACATCAAATAATGATTTTAACGAAATTTCTACTCATTTTTGCCCCGAAAACATTCGCCTAACCTACAGAGACTTGTGAAAATTCTTTTTTCTCGTAAGACATAACTATCTGAAGACGCACCCGTATCTTAGCAAGAACGCCGTTACTTTCCAGAGTCTGCACCACCAGGTCCCGTAATTCGGTATCTTCCTCCATCGAGATGTTTCCGTCTATCATGATTACACAAATTAAAAAAAAATGCGCCGAAACGAATACTCAAGAGAAGTAAATATTTACGCTTTCCATCGCGTGTATGTACATACACTTTTTCGCGAAAGCGACACTGCCTAGAGATTTTTCTACCCTTCATTCCTGGGGACTTTTCACTTGTTAGGAAAATATAAAGGCCGTTCTACATTGATAATATCATAGACGTCGCAAATCACAAGCTTGTTATTTCAGCCAATCCGATGCTTCAATTTTAAGTCGCATGATGCTTAATGGCTTCTGCACACAGCCAATAAGCTTACAACTCCTAATGGTGGTTATGCATCTCATTTTACTGCGTGCAAGCGTTTCCGCATTCAGTGTGCAGGAGCCATAAAGCTCAATATCTGGTCTCAATGGCTGCGTTCAGCAGACTCAACAGTTGAGTGAACGATCGCTGCTATTGATATATTCTCCCAGATCTAAAATGCTGATTGGATGATCCAAAAGAATACACCAATAGTAATGAGTGCTCACTCAACTGGGGCTCGATTGTGTATCTCGAAATGAAATGAAAATTACAAAAGTGAACAAATTCAGAAATAGAATATTCATAATTTAATTGGTTAATACCTAGTAATCATTGCTCATTTTTGTAATTTTCACCTCATTTCAAGATACACAATCGATCTCTTGTCACAGATAAGTACGTATGGACACTGAACTTTTTGTGACCCCCAATTTTTAATGCGTCAATTTCCAATTAGGAATGTGGCTGCCTTCAGCAAGTTGAAAACAGGATTAGATTAGTTGGATCTCCTTCGCATAAAATATAATTAATCCTTTCGCCTACAATATTGTGTGAAACTCGTGATAAAAAAATCTAAACTAGAGACTAAACATGAGTATCATGGGTGAAAGTCATGGTACGTCGTTTCGCAGCAAACATGATTGAATTGAAATGAATTGAAATGAGTCAGAAATTTTCAGAAATATTCACGAATTAATGATTTACATTTAATGTTAAAATGAATGTTTTTCCTGAATGCATTTTTATTTATTTCTAGGAATTGCATGGAATATATCTCTATGCCTTTCAATCTAAAAATAATATTAGCTTTTTCTATGCACAATACACATTGTAAATATTGTTCAATTCAAAATTTTGAACAAGAAATGCAGTTTTTTAATCCAATTGTATCTAACTGAATCTAATTGAATTCAATTAAATCCAAAAAAAGTATTCGTTATTTAAAATACGCATTCGGATAGAACAATATTTCAGTCCATTTTAATCCATTCTCGTTTGCTGGGTCATACAAAGCTTATTTTTTTTTAATTTGTAAGAGAAAAATATGGCAAAGGATTAATAAAATTAAGTTTTACTAAAAAATTAAATCAAATTTTTTCATATACACTATATAGACTTATATTTATATACGATAAAATTCTCGTAATAAAATATGCATGTGCGTGCGTGCATGTGTGTGTGTGTGTATGCGTGCGTGTGTGCGTGTACATATACTATTAAATTACAACTTCACATTTAATTATAATTTTCATGTAATATATTATTTTTTCATACATAATTATTCAATTACAATTTTCATATAGTATTTAATCAATTATTTGTAATTTACTTATTACTGTTTAATATTATTATTATTATTAATGTAATTAATATTATTTTTATATAATGAGTTCGTTAACGTTATATTATTATATAATTTTGATTTAAAAATATATTTGCTATAAACAATTTCATGACACGACCGAATTATATCTTTTTTTTTTTTAGAAAAATTATTCTGTAGCTTTATAAAAACTCAAATTTATAAACGCCTTTCCAATCTACAACATAGCGGCGAATCATGTGACCTGAGACTCACTACTCAAAGGTGCCGACGCTCAGTGTCCATACTGTATGTACTTATACTGTGTCGGCATCCTTAAGTCTTGTGCCACGATGCTAGAAATTGGTTCGAGGCTCGGATGAAGAAAAAATTGGCCAATTGCAATGATCATGTGATCAAATTGTTCAAATGTAATTTGTTGATTTTTTTCTCTGTCCGAGATCTCAGATCGATTTCTAACGTGGACATCGGACTTTAGAGAGAGATGTTTGCAAACTGAGCACATCATGTTATCCCTTCTACCAGCAGGAGCTAATAATTAAAGAAGTAATGCTATCAGAATGTCAACTAATAAGATCTCTTATATAAAACAACAATTTTGTGGAATTTATAGATTTATTTAAGGAGTTATTTAAAAATTGTATCTCTCTCTGTTCTTAAATAAATATAAAGATTATCAATATTTAATGTATTTATTACAAATATATATCTTTATTCAATACTGTTTCTAATACTGTTTGTTATCATTTCAGAATTATGTCAAAATTGAAATTTGAGTAACAATAAAATTCATTCGCCAAATTGTTTTTATGACCTGGAAGAAAATCACATTTTCTAACGTCCAACAGCCTCTCTGCCAGCTCCGCCATAATAGCACCTATATATATGCATATAAGATGATAGTTTTATTTATATAAATGCATAAATAACATAACAAACATTTATGACAGAAAAATAATTTCATACACACCTGTGCAGAGAACAATATTTTTCTTAGTCAAAAACTTTATTGTCACCGCAGTCTTAGTTAGACATTCCTCTGAAAGAAAAGGTGGATCGGCTATAACTAAATCGTACTGACTAGACATATGCCGAGGTATATCCAGAGGAAACTTGTAATCATATTGTATAAAATCTGTACCAAATATCTTGAAACGACTATCATACTCAAACAGTGTGACTGCAATTAAAATAATATATTTGCAAATAGAGTTAGAAATTAAGAGATGAAAGCTTTACATATGATCTGAATTGAATTTTCATTTTAAATAATTTGATGTAAATTTTATATACATATTCAATTCTGCAAACTGCATGTCGAATTTAATTTTCAGTCTTGAAAATTTAATCAAGACAAAATTAGAGTATTAATATTACAAATTAATAAGCATATCTTGAAACCATAAATAATTTTATTGCTGAAAATATTACCTCAACTGAAATTCGAACCCGGATATCCCAAATTCCATACTCCCAAGACTTCAGATCATATAAAATTTCATTTCTTGGTTATGTATTTACATTATGATCTTAAACTTAATCTTACCTTGGCTACAGTTCACTTGATGCTATAAATGCTTCGCAATATTTTTTAATTGATCGATTAATAAAATTCTTTCTTCTGAATTGGTCAATCAAAAGCTTTCGAAGCATTTATAGTGCCAAGTTGACTGCACCCTTTGTTTAATAAAAGGAACGTTATTTTATCATTTACAACATGTATTACGTTACTGTTATCATTTTTTGCAAAAATAATGTACTACTTATTAATTTTAAAATGTGTTATAATACTTAGAAAATTACTTTCTGTTTTCACAATACTAAGGATTTTAGATTTTAAAATTACATTAATTAATATCAAATATAATAATCAGTAAGTAAAATTTAAACCGATATGTGAATAACATAAATAAATAAAAAATGTCTTTTATAATTAAGCTGATTCTTGATGCTTATAATTCAGGAAAATTAGATTTTTTGGAGGCAATTGCCATAAAAGATTTGTGTGCAAAAAAATTAACAAATCATAATCAATTATTCTCCTAGCATTCAACTGTAATTGATCTGAATTTCTTATGACTTAAGGCTTAAAACACTTATTGGGTGCATCCAGAAGCACGACCGCTTACTGAACGCTAAGTGAGATCTTACACCTGATTGGCATATTCCATTAGATCTAAAAATATAGACCAAATCTGTGACTGCACTATTATAGATGCCTATTATAGATCCAAACTTACAGACAAAAAAGTAACAACTTAAAAAGTATAACAGTAACAGTATTATAAGTAACATGTTATTTTCCAATCTACTTGTAATTAAGTTAATATTACTCCATATATTCAAGATTAGTCATACTTTGCTGTTTACCACATTCCTTTAATTTGCTGTAAAGAGTTGGACAAGAAACTAGAGCGATCTTTCCATTTGCTGGTGTAGCATTTAGAGCACCATTAACAAAAGCCTTTATTGTATCGTCATTATACCAAAATTGACTCAATTGCTGTAATATTGACTATGCATCAATTTCTGAATTGATTTCTAGAATTAAAAAAATCTATTGGGTTGTTCGGATCGACTAACCTGTATAATAACCTGTATAAAGTTCGTATCGACTAACCTGTATAATTTAATAAATATATATTAAAATTTAAGTTTAAATTTTCTGCGTTTCAATTTTCCTTCAACATCGGCATAAACTTTCCGGACAACCCAATATCATATTATTTTATCATATTTTTCATTTATTTTACCCAATTCTCATCAAAAGGAGTATCTGGCACTTGATCTTTTTCGGATATCAACTTCAACAAATTCTCTCGTTCTTCTTTTTCCTTCAAGAATTCCTCTAATGCGGCAAGCGTACTTGAGCTTAGTCGCGGATGATCATCATCACTATCACTATTACTCATTGGATCTGTTTTTGTGACTGAACTAATGTACACTTTCTTTTTTTTAAAACTTAAAGTGAGATAATTATATGGTTTATATTTGGCAAAAGCAAAAGAGTTTTAGAAGTTTTAGTGCAATCTAGTGCAAGAATAAAAAAAGGGTAATTACACAGATTAGCTGTAATTACTACAATACCACAAAAATTAATAAAATAAATTAAGGTTCGACAGATATTTGTACGAAATGAATCTGGCAAAAAAGTGTCGCTCTGTTGCGCAAACCGATATTAATTGTTAAAGTTTACAGATATTCAGGTTAGGAAATCTGTAAACACACATCGATAGAGAGAGTTACACAAATTTTCTACTTTAAAAATACAAATTTTCAGCTTTAAAAACACATTATTTTCTATATAATTTTTTTTCTACAGTAGAGAATTTGTTTTTGAAGCAAAGAATTTGTTTATAAAGCAGACAAAATACCTAACCAAGTATTCTGCTGTAAAAATAAAAATTATATAAAAAATAATATTTTTAAAGCAAAGCATTTGTATTTTTAAAGCAGAAAATTTGTTTTTAAAGAATTTGTGCAATTAAAACAGAAAATACTTATTCTAGTCTCAATTACGTTTTTATATTTTCATGTCTCTCTCTGCTATCAATGTGACAGATTTTCTATTCTAAACTGCATGGTGAAAGACGGAAGTCATGATGCAAATAGAATTGATACCAGGATAGTCCAACTTCTCTCTTGTAAAATGTTACCAGAGAATGTAGCGCCTCCATAAATTGGCAATCCAGAAATGGAATTACGTAGCCAAAAATTCAAAATGGCATCAGCTTGAATCACTTGAACGAATATAAATCAAAATCTATCAAATTTGATCATATTATCAGTTTTAGATATTATTTGTATTATTATACAATCATATAATGAATTAGTAGTCTGTAATCAGTGAATCGGAAGCGAATTTGAAGGATAATCAGCAAAATCGAGATTGGTTGACATCGATGAATCAGTAGAATTGGCCATGTTAAAGATAAGTCTAGCAAATGAGAATGGATTGAAATTTTTTTCTCCGAATGCGTATTTTAAATAACGAATACTTTTTTTGGATTTAATTGGATTCAATTAGATGCAATTAATTGGATTCAATTAGATTCCATTGGATGCAATTAAATTGAAAAACTGCATTTTCTATTTAAAATTTTGAATTGAACAATATTCACAATTGTGCACAGAAAAAGCTAATATTATTTTTAGATTGAAAGGCAGAGAGATGTGCTCCATGCAATTCCTATAAACGGATAAAAATTCAGGATTGAAAAGTATTCATTTCAACATTTGTGAATCAATATTTCTGAAAATCTGGATTCATTCTCGTTTGCTGTATATATTTTTTACTTTAGACTGCTAGACTTTTATACTTTAGATGCGAATAAATTCCAACGATAATTCAGGAAAAAATTATCTTTGTGGATTTCAGAACCTGAGATAATTTTTTACCGGTATTCATAATCAATTCTTATCATAGCGTTTTCTACTGAGAAAATGGGTGCAACTAGTGTTGTTACAATTTTAAAGCTGAATATATCAAATGGATTAAAAATAAATGCACGATTATGTATTAACTTTAAAAAAAAATTTAAAAAAAAAGTACAATTGTAAAAAGATTTAAATACATATTTAATGTAATAAACGAGGTACGTTCTCAGCAAATGAGAATGGATTGAATTAAAATAGATTCAGATTTTCAAAAATATTGACTCACGAATGTTAAAATGAATTTTTCAATTCTGAATGCATTTTTATTAATTTATAGGAATTGCATATCTCTATTCCTTTCAATCTAAAAGTAATATTAGCTTTTTCTATGCAAAACACACATTGTGAATACTGTTCAATTCAAAATTTTTTTTTTTGAATAGGAAATGCAGTTTTTCAATCCAATTGCATTCAATTGAATCTAATTGAATCCAATTAAATTCAAAAAAAATATTTAAAATACGCATTCGGATAGAAAAAAATTTCAATCCATTTTAATTCATTCTTGTGTACTGGATTCCACGTCGGGTAAAAAAAAATCCTGACTGCCATAAAGAAAATATATACTCATGATTTTTTGAGTCATCAAACACACTTTGTTTATTACGTGACTTTCAGTTTTTGGAATTATGGAAAAATTATCTTAGATTTTTACGTGGAATTACATCAGTTGGCTGTTATAGCATTTTTTGTGTATACACACTAATATGTAAATTATAAGAATTATACAGGGTGTTTCAGAATATTTGTGATTATTTTGGGACAATACAGGATATTTCAAAATATTTGGAATTATTTTTGTGTGCAGATAGAGCAGATTAAACTGAACCTTCCGGTCAACAAATCATCATCAATTTTTACAATTATTACCCAATGAGCAGAATGTCTAAAATTGCGACATATTAGACAAGGGTTCTTTGAAAAACATCTTTAAAATATGTCCTAAAGAATTCTGAAAAATATCTTAAAGTTGTCGATCTTTACTCGCTTATTCGGAAATTTTTAGAAACTAATTATTGTGAAAATTATTATACAAAATGATACAGGACTTTTCGACTCAGTTTAGTCTACTTTACCTGCACACGAAAATAGTCCCAAATACGGAACATTCTGTATATTATTTAGGATTGCACATCATTCTTTTTCCCATATTCTTATAGGAGCCTTTTTTCATGGATTGGATGCCATAGATTCCTATGTAAAACCCTGTAGAAAAATTTCCTATGTTATCCTATACATATAATATACATATGCTATATACACATTCTATATGCACATGCTATGTAAATCCTATAGGTACCTATTGTAAGGAATTTAGAGGAAATAGACACAACAGAGAAGCTATCAGTGTCAGAGCTGTGTGGCTCCCCAGCAAACGAGAATGGATTAAAATGCATTGAAATTTTTTTCTCTCCGAATG
>Ga0157363_1000907_pt1 | contig 23655 bp, 22 predicted proteins | sample AttsexASBM1_FD_111477 | JGI IMG/M metagenome (GOLD analysis project Ga0157363, IMG submission 111477) | Fungus gardens microbial communities from leaf cutter ant in Ribeirão Preto, State of São Paulo, Brazil - Atta sexdens ASBM1 | ecosystem: Host-associated > Fungi > Mycelium > Unclassified ... | reverse complement strand
CTTCGATATAAGGAATGACTGGGTTGTTGGGAACAGTTAATTTGCCTTGATTTAGCGTGATTTTCTGGCCTGATGCAGGAACAACTACTTTGCTTTCCATCAACCTCTCCTTCGAGCGTTTTTTGTTAATGACTTGTAATGTGTCAGGGTATGTTACGCGAAATCATCAAGACTTTCCTAGAAAAAAATCATTACGATGTGTCGCAGAAATCTATTTTCTAAAACTTAACCTATTGGCAGCTCTAAATAATTACTTTTATTATCCGGCTGGGATTGAGACTTACTTCACACTTTTGACTTTACACATTTCCACAACAAAAGATTAACTTCATCCGCTAATCTATCCTTTCCAAACGAAAAGGGATGGCAAAAACTTACTGGAATCTCTGCAAGACATCAACTAAAAGCCTATGAAAACAAGGGTTAAATTATTTCAAGTCTAGGCTATACTGAGCAAAATAAAGCGCCGGATAACGTCATTATGAAGCCTCTCACTCGCCCACCACGTCGAAGAACACCGACTCCTCCGCGACATCGTCAAGGTCCTACCACCATCATTCTTTTTAATAAGCCGTTTGATGTGCTGCCACAGTTTTCTGACGAGTCAGGGCGCGCGACACTGAAAGACTATATTGCTGTGCCAGATGTCTATGCAGCGGGTCGCTTAGATCGCGATAGTGAAGGATTACTTCTGCTGACTAACGATGGCAAACTTCAGGCTGAATTAACGCAGCCGGGGAAACGTACTCAAAAGATCTATTATGTCCAGGTAGAGGGCGATCCCAGTGATGAACACCTTGCGCCATTGAGAACCGGAGTTACCTTAAAGGATGGGCCGACTCTTCCTGCTGGCATTGAACGCTGTGAACCACCACAATGGTTATGGCCGCGTACCCCGCCCATTCGTGAACGTAAAGCCATCCCTACCCAATGGCTTAAAATTACATTATATGAAGGGCGTAATCGGCAAGTGCGCCGAATGACCGCCCATATTGGTTTTCCGACATTACGTCTTATTCGTTATGCTATCGGCCCCTATCAGCTCGATGGGCTGGCAACAGGTGAATGGCGAAAGATCGATAAAGCATCAGTATAAGGAGCGATGATGTTTACCCCGCATATTACCGTTGCCTGTGTCGTACAGGCAGAAGGAAAACTATTAGTTGTTGAAGAGCGTGTCGAGGGTGAAGTGACCTGGAACCAACCCGCTGGCCACCTCGAGGCTGATGAGAGTTTGGTCGCGGCCATGGAACGTGAATTATGGGAAGAAACGGGGCTAAGCTTATCTCCCGAGTATCTACTGGGCGTACACCAATGGACTGCCAACGACGGCACACCTTTTATCCGTTTCTTATTTAGTTGTGAGATTGAAAAATGTTTGGATACGGCGCCGCAAGATGATGATATTGATTGTTGCCATTGGCTCGCTCCATCTGAGATTTTACATTCATCCCAATTACGCTCTCCTTTGGTAGCGGAAAGTATCAAACTTTGGCAGACTGGGACGCGTTATCCCTTAGCCGTACTGCATTGGTTTAAGCAATAATTACTCAATTGTAGTTTTGGGAGAAAATTTATTTTCCTGAAGGGACTATTATTGAGAAATAATTTCTAATTAGCCCGCATTTTACTTTATAACGTGGAAATTCATTCTCTCAGAACCTCGATATAGTGTAGACCTCTATTTGCTGAGGTTTTCGAGATGAACTCTGCCATTAAAACGCTACTTTTTATCATCGTTTCGCTGACGTGGGGAACCACTTGGCTAGCAATGAAAATTGCAGGCACAACCATTCCCCCGCTCTTTGCCACAGGGTTACGCTTTCTCTGTGCAGCCCCATTGTTACTACTCGCCCTATACTACACTCGATCCCCCCTGTTCTTCCCTAAAGGGCAACGCGTCTTCCAAGCTATTATCAGCCTTTTCTACTTTGCCATCCCTTTCACGCTAATGATCTATGGTGAAACCTGGGTAAGTTCCGGCCTGGCTTCCGTCATTTTTGCCATGATGCCGGTGGCCGTACTCTGTGCCTCGATTATTCTCTTACGGGAAAAAACTAACTCGGTACAATTACTCGGGCTAACTATTGCTTTGGTTGCATTAATTTCAGTCTTACTGCGAGAAGCTCAAGGGGCCGCTTCTGGTCAGCTCTTAGGGATTATAATGCTTATCGCGGCGGTAGTGATTCACGCTATTATGTATGCCTTATGTAAAAAACGCTGCTGTGACGTCTCAGTACTCACCTTCAATGCGTTACCCTGTTTGATGGCAGGCTTACTATTAACTGTGGTCGGCTGGTTTAACGAACATCCTGTAATAGCACACTTTTCCTCACACGCCTTACTTGCCGTCGTTTACCTTGGCGCCTTTGCAGGTGTGTTTGGTATCTTGTGTTATTTTATGCTACAAAAACGCGCCACGGCATTTCAAGCCTCCATCGTTTTCTTAATCTTTCCCATTATCGCGCTAAGTTTAGAGAATATCCTCTACGGTCGTTCACTCTCTTTCGGTTCAATTTGTTTGCTAGCCCCACTGGCTGTCGGTATCTTTTTAACCCTATTTGGTAACCAGTTAAATCAACGATTGAAAAGCAAGAGTCAATCCGTGGTGTTATCTGCACAGTTAGAGGTCAACAAGCGCCAACATCGCACATAGCGCGTAATTGTGCGCGGTAATACAGGTGCGAACTGCCTCGCTGCATGGTACACTGAGGCGTTCGAATTGATTGCCAACTTCAGTGAGTATTTATGTTTGACCAAAGTACAAAAAAAGTCATCGTCGGAATGTCCGGGGGTGTAGATTCTTCCGTTTCAGCGTGGTTACTGATGCAACAAGGTTACCAAGTTGAAGGCCTGTTCATGAAGAACTGGGAAGAAGATGATGGTGAAGAGTATTGTACTGCCGCTGAGGATCTCGCCGACGCGCAAGCTGTCTGTGATAAATTAGGCATCAAACTGCATAAAATTAACTTTGCTGCAGAATATTGGGATAACGTATTTGAGCTTTTCTTGGAAGAGTACAAATCTGGGCGTACGCCAAACCCTGATATCCTCTGTAATAAAGAGATCAAGTTTAAAGCCTTCTTAGAATTTGCTGCCGAAGACTTAGGTGCTGACTATATTGCTACCGGTCATTACGTGCGCCGTAAAGATGTCGAGGGTAAAAGCCAATTACTTCGCGGCCTCGATGCCAATAAAGACCAAAGCTACTTCCTTTATACTCTTAGCCATCAACAAGTGGCCCAGAGTCTGTTCCCTGTCGGGGAACTCGAAAAGCCTGAAGTGCGGCGTATTGCTGAAGAGCTTGATTTAGTCACCGCACGCAAAAAAGATTCTACCGGTATTTGTTTCATTGGTGAGCGCAAGTTTAAAGACTTCCTGGCGCGTTACTTGCCAGCTCAACCTGGTCCTATCTTCAGTGTGGACGGCCAAGAGGTCGGGACCCACCAAGGCTTGATGTATCATACCTTGGGTCAGCGCAAAGGACTGGGAATTGGTGGACTTAAGGAAAGTAACGACGACCCTTGGTATGTGGTGGATAAAGATGTCGCGAATAACCAATTGATCGTCGCTCAAGGCGGGGAGCACCCGCGCCTTATGTCTGTAGGGCTTATCGCTCAGCAATTACATTGGGTTGATCGTGAAACCTTGACCGAACCACTGCGTTGCACGGTGAAGACACGTTACCGTCAAACAGATATCCCATGCCTTATCACCCCACTCGATGATGAGCGTATTGAAGTACGTTTTGATGAACCTGTAGCGGCAGTCACGCCAGGGCAATCGGCCGTGTTTTATCTCGGTGAATGCTGTTTAGGCGGCGGTGTAATAGAGCAACGGCTCCCTCTTACCGAGACGGAAAACGCGTAGTGGCAAAAAAAAATATCTACGAGATGACCCTCGCTTTTGCAGGCATCTGCCAAGCTGCGCACCTCGCGCAACAGTTAGCGCGTCATGGTCGTTGTCCTGAAGAGGCTTATCACTGCTCATTGCGTAGCCTCACGCAGCCTCTAGAGCCTACGGCGGGTGCATTGCGCTACTACGGAGGGAGCGAAGCGGCATTGCGATTTGGCTTAGAATCTATGATTGCCGTTCTTAATACTCCTTCCCAAAAAGGGGCGCTTGCCGATATCACCCGCTACAGCTTGGGCATGATTGGCTTAGAACGTAAAGCAAGCAAAAATCGCCAAGCCCTTAGCGACCTTGAACAACGATTAGGCCAACTTGATCGCCAGCTACAACATTTCGGTATTGATTCGTCGACCCTCGCCTCCGCTACCGCCAGTATTTATACTGATGTTATTAGCCCCCTCGGGCCTCGAATCCAAATCACTGGCGAACAAGCTATCCTCCAGAACTCACTCGTTCAAAGCCGAGTACGCGCTGCGCTGCTCACTGGTGTGCGCTCGGCAATGCTGTGGCAACAACTTGGGGGCGGACGGTGTCAACTTCTGTTCTCTCGTAGTAAGCTGGTCGATATGGCAAAATTAATTTTATCTGGCTTGCCGCACGCAGAGGCGTAGCGGCAGCAACGTTTATTTTTTACTCAGGAGTTTACTGATGGAATTATCCTCACTCACCGCGGTCTCCCCTATTGATGGTCGCTACGGTGACAAAGTCAGCCCATTACGCGCAATTTTCAGCGAATTTGGTTTACTAAAATTTCGTGTAGAAGTTGAAGTACGCTGGCTCCAAAAACTTTCATCAGTGGCACAAATCGCTGAAGTTCCTTCATTTAGCGCCGACGCAAACGCTTACCTTGATAAAATTGTCGCAGAATTCTCGGTAAATGATGCAGAAACAATTAAAACGATTGAACGGACGACTAACCATGATGTGAAAGCTGTTGAATACTTCTTGAAAGATAAAGTTGCGGCAATGCCAGAATTGCATGCCGTCACCGAGTTTATTCACTTCGCTTGTACCTCAGAAGATATTAACAACCTTTCTCATGCTTTAATGCTGGAAACGGCACGCCAAAAAGTCCTCCTGCCAGAGTGGCGTAAAGTTCTGAGTGCCATTGAAGCGCTAGCCGCTGAATACCGTGATATTCCACTGCTTTCTCGTACCCATGGTCAACCTGCTACCCCGTCGACATTGGGCAAAGAGATGGCTAACGTTGCTTATCGCTTGGCTCGACAAATCGCACAGCTTGAGAAATGCGAGATTCTTGGAAAAATTAATGGTGCGGTCGGTAACTATAATGCGCACCTTGCCGCCTACCCGGAAGTAGATTGGCACCACGTTAGCGAAGAGTTCGTCACCGCCTTAGGGATCCGTTGGAATCCTTATACCACTCAAATCGAGCCGCACGATTACATTGCTGAACTATTTGATTGTGTCGCCCGCTTTAACACTATTATCATCGATTTCGACCGCGATATTTGGGGTTACATCGCGTTGAACCATTTCCGTCAAAAAACCATTGCCGGCGAGATTGGTTCATCCACTATGCCCCATAAAGTCAACCCGATCGATTTTGAAAATTCTGAAGGGAACTTAGGTCTCGCTAACGCTGTACTCCAGCATTTAGCGACCAAATTACCGGTGTCACGCTGGCAGCGCGATCTGACCGACTCCACTGTATTACGTAACTTGGGCGTCGGATTGGGCTATGCACTTATCGCTTATCAGTCCACTCTGAAAGGCATCGCTAAGTTAGAAGTTAATCAAGAAAAATTATTAGCGGAACTGGACCAAAACTGGGAAGTGTTGGCTGAACCGATCCAAACGGTAATGCGTCGCTATGGTATCGAGAAGCCTTACGAGAAGCTAAAAGAGCTAACCCGTGGTAAGCGTATCGATGCCCAAGGCATGCAGCAATTTATCGATAATCTTGATCTGCCCGAAGCTGAGAAAGTACGTCTGAAAGCAATGACACCGGCTAACTATTTAGGTCGTGCTATCCAATTAACAGACGATCTGAAATAAGTTATGGGGGACTTAACCTATCCGTTTTCTTTATGTTAAGTCCCCGTTTAGACCCTGAGTGGTACTCTTATGTGTTAGTGAATACAAAGAGGATGTGCAAATGCGCGTTTTAGTGGTCGAAGATAACCCGTTATTACGGCATCATCTAGCCGTACAGCTTCGTGAAATGGGGCATCAGGTTGATGCGGCAGAGGATGCCAATGAAGCAGACTATTTCTTGAATGAATACGTCCCCGATGTAGCATTAGTCGATCTCGGTTTACCTGACGAAGATGGAATGAGTCTGATCCAACGTTGGCGAGCACAAGAGGTTAAGCAACCGATCTTAGTTCTCACCGCACGTGAAGGCTGGCAATCAAAAGTCGCTGCATTACAAGCTGGTGCGGATGATTACGTCACTAAACCTTTTCATATCGAGGAAGTGGCAGCGCGTTTACAAGCCCTACTACGCCGTACCGCGGGTCATGCCTCACAAATCATCCACTACCCCCCTTTTCTAATCGACCTCTCTGGAAAAGAGCTAACGATTGATCAACATCCGGTAAAACTCACCACCTTTGAGTACACCATCGTCGAAACGTTGATCATTAATGCAGGCAAAGTCATCAGTAAAGAATCGTTAATGCTACAACTCTATCCCGATGCGGATCTGCGTGAAGGCCATACCATTGATGTATTAATGGGGCGCTTACGGAAAAAGATGCAGCAGCATTATCCCCACGATGTGATCACAACGTTACGTGGGCTAGGATACCGTTTCGATGCCCCATAGCACCACACGCTCGTCACCCTTTAAACTCTTTTCCTTATTTCCGCTATCTTTACGTGGGCGCTTTTTGCTAGCAGCCTCTGCCCTCGTGCTCATTATTTCACTCTGTTACGGAATCGTGGCGGTAGTCGGCTATATGATCAGTTTTGATAAGAATACTTATCAAGTGATGCGCGGTGAAAGTAATCTTTTTTTTACCCTTGCCCAATGGCGTGATAATCAACTAGTGATCGATCGCCCTGATAATCTAAAGCTGAATTTCCCTACACTGGTTTATATCTATGATGAACATGGCCGATTACTCTGGCAATTGCGCGATGTTCCTGAGATTCGACGCAGCATCTCCCAAAGCTGGCTTCATACCAACAATTTTTATGAAATTGATGCCAGTAATAAGGTTAGCGTAGCGGCGATCGGTAATAACCGTAAAGCCCAAAAGAAAATTGCAGAACTGGATAGTGATGATACTTTTACTCACTCGGTTGCCGTCAGCCGTTATGATGCTACGGCGACATTACCTGCGCTCACCATCGTCGTCGTGGATTCCATCCCACAAGAACTTCAACACAGCGAATTAGTGTGGTCATGGTTTAACTACGTCTTAGCCGCTAATTTCTTATTAGTCATCCCTCTATTGTGGCTTGCGGCTCGCTGGAGCTTGAAGCCTATTGGCCAATTGTCGGCAGAGTTAAAAGCGCTGGAATCTGGACAGCGTGAATCATTGGGCGATTCGCCGCCCAAAGAGCTAAAAGGATTAGTCAGCAATCTTAATTTGCTACTCAAAAGTGAACGTAAACGCAGTAGTCGTTACCACACCACACTTTCTGATCTGACGCATAGCTTGAAGACTCCCTTGGCGGTTTTACAAAGTACGCTGCGCTCACTACGTGGAGCGAAGCCAATACAGATTGAAGAAGCTGAGCCGCTGATGCTTGAACAGATAAGCCGTATTTCACAACAAGTCGGCTATTATTTACATCGTGCCAGTCTTCAGGCGGAAAACAATCTGTTAAATCGTGAGATACATGCGCTCGCTCCCCTCATTGATAGTCTCTGCGCAGCCCTTAATAAGGTCTATCAAAATAAAGGGGTTGATATCACTGTCGAACTCTCTCCCGAGCTGACATTTTCTGGAAACCGTGATGACTTGGTCGAAGTAATGGGGAATGTCTTAGATAATGCCTGTAAATATTGTCTTGAATTCATTCATATCAGTGCTCGACAAGATGATACGACACTGACCTTATACATTGATGACGATGGTCCAGGTATTCCTGCCGCGCGCCGAGAGATGATTTTCCAGCGCGGACATCGTGTCGACACCTTACGACCCGGCCAAGGCATTGGTTTGTCCCTTGCGCGAGAAATCGTCGAAAACTATGCAGGGGAAATTCGTGTCTCTCGCAGCCATTGGGGCGGCGCACGGATGGAAATTATCTTTGCTGATCAGATGATTTGAATTCCTGTCTCATTCTTATTGCCAGACTGATATACTCTCGCAAGTTTTTTCACTCTTTGAGGGTATTATGTCTTTCGAACTCGCCATTGACTGGCCTACATTTCTCGCAACCTATTGGCAGAAAAAGCCAGTCGTCATCCGTCAAGCCTTTGCTAATTTTCAGGATCCCATCAGTCCCAATGAACTCGCTGGGTTGGCGATGGAAAACGAAGTGGATAGCCGATTAGTCAGCCAGACTGACGCCGGTTGGCAAGTTGCGCATGGACCTTTTACCGATTTTGATCACTTAACCGAAAGCCACTGGTCGCTTCTTGTCCAAGCGGTTAATCACTGGCACCCTGCGGCGGCAGAACTGATGCAACCCTTTCGGGCCTTATCTGACTGGCGAATGGATGATTTGATGATCTCTTTCTCCGTCCCTGATGGCGGCGTTGGACCCCATTTAGATCAATATGATGTATTCATCATTCAGGGTGCTGGCCGTCGTCGTTGGCGAGTTGGTAGTAATGATGTGATCGCTCAACACTCCCCCCATCCTGATCTGCTGCAAGTGACACCCTTCGAAGCAATCATCGATGAGATCCTTGAACCCGGGGACTTAGTATATATTCCACCCGGCTTCCCACATGAGGGTTACTCATTAGAAAACTCACTGAATTATTCAGTCGGTTTTCGCGCGCCATCGGGCAAAGAACTGCTGAGTGGTTTCGCCGATTATGTCTTGGCACAAGAGCTCGGCAGTCGTCGTTACGAAGACCCTTCTCTGCGCCTTCGCGATAACGCTGCAACGATCTTAGATGAAGAAGCCAATCGCCTTCGCGATATGATAAGTGGATTATTGAATTCTGATGATTTCACGCCTTGGTTAGGTGAATTTCTTTCCCAGTCACGCCATGAATTAGATCTCGCTCCCCCCCAACCGGCTTATCAAGAAGACGAAGTCCGCGACGCATTAGAGGAAGGGACAGCCTTACACCGTATCGGCGGGTTAAAAGTTTTACAATTAGCGTCTTACACCTTTATCAATGGTGAGCGTTTTTCCAGCCCAGACCCTCTATTCCTAAGTCTGTTAGCTGACAAGGCAGAGATTGAAGCTGAACAGTTACTTCCTTTAATTGAGAATAACAGCCTATTAACTCAGCTTACCGGATTAATTAATGCGGGTTACTGGCATTTCGGTGAAGAGGCAGAGGAAGAAGACGATTAATGATAACGGGCAGTCAAGTATGACTGCCCTTAACGATCTCAGCATTGGCTAAGAAACATTTCCACCCATGCTGGGAGTGTTTGTGAGGCTGGGCCATAATGACCTTCAATAAACTCCTCTTTCGACGCCGTTGGCTCCAGATTAAACTCAATCGTCTCTGCACCTTGGTTTTTCGCTTCATGCACAAAACCGGCGGCTGGATAGACTTGACCCGATGTCCCCACCGCGATAAAGATATCACACTCGGCGATGGCCTGATAAATCCCTTCCATCTGTAGCGGCATTTCACCAAACCACACCACGTGTGGGCGTAATGGGGCCGGGAACTGACAACAGGTGCAGCGATCGGTCGGTTGCAGATCGTCTAGCCAAGTGATGACTTGTTGGCTTTGAGTACAACGCGCTTTAAGCAGCTCACCGTGCATATGAATGACATTTGCGCTACTGGCCCGCTCATGCAGATTATCGATATTTTGCGTCACCACCAATAAATTATCGCCTAACAGGGTACCTAGCTTGGCTAGCGCGCGGTGCGCATTGTTAGGCATTATTTGCGGTGATTGCAACTGACGGCGACGAGCATTATAAAAATCATGAACTTGTTGCGGATCACGTTGATAACCTTCCGGGGTGGCAATATCTTCTATCGAATGATTTTCCCACAACCCGTCCGCAGCGCGGAACGTCGCTATTCCCGATTCTGCTGAAATCCCCGCCCCAGTCAATACCACGACTTTGGGTAAAGGTGTCGAAACGAGTTTCGCTATGCGTGCATCTTCGAAATAAGATTGTCGAAAGCGTTGGCGCATTTTTCGCTTGTTCTTTTTGAAACGGGCGACGCGAATACGACGACGGGTGCTGGTACGCATGAAAACTCCTGCAGAACACATTGAACATCGTGCTCGCATTCAGGCGAGCACATCATAAATTTACTGCCCGCTTAAGACTCGCGCAGGATCAATACGGCTTGCCCGACGAGCTGGATACCAGCTGGCCAGCAAACTCAACACTAAGGCACAGAGTAGTACGATGACTACGTCACTCCAATGCAGCACTGAGGGTAAAAAGTCGATAAAGTAGATATCCCCGGAAAGAAAATGATGCCCGGTCAGCGATTCAATGCCTTTAATAAGTCGGGTTAAGTTCAATGCCCCTAACACGCCGAGCACAACACCTAAAACGCTACCAGTAATTCCTGCTAATAATCCATACCAGATAAATATGGCACGAATCAGACGATCTTTCGCGCCTAAAGTACGAAGCACGGCAATATCACTGCTTTTATCTTTAACGGCCATCACCAGGGTAGAGACGATATTGAAGCAGGCCACCCCAATCACCAAAATCATTGCTAGGTACATGATGGCACGGATCATCTGGATATCACGATACATATAGCCAAAATCTGACGTCCAGTTACGGATATAGACATAGCTATGCGTCGCTTCACCGGCCGCTCGAACAATCTCTGGCGCTTGGAATGGGTCTCGCATCTTCAACGCAATCCCCGTCACCGACTGATTCATATCTAAATAGTGTTGTGCATCGGTTAATGGCACTAAGGCTAAACTGTGGTCAAGCATGCCGCTCAACTGTAAGATGCCACTCACTTGTAAACGAATACGCTTAGGCTGAAGCAGTTTATTCTGCTGATCATTATTTGGGATCAGTATCGTTAGCCAGTCCCCTACCTTCAGACCGAGACTTTTTGCAATTCCACCGCCAATAATGATCTGCTGCTGCCCTGCATGAAACGAGGACCACGCATTGTTTTGGACAAATTGCGGCAAACTACTTAATTTTGTTTCTTGCTGAGGATCGACGCCTTTAACCTGAATGGCCTGTAACTTTTGCGCACTTTCAATCAATCCGGTGAAGGTAATAAAGGGGGCAGCAGCCGCAACGCCTTTTACCTGCTCAATGGGAACCAGTAACGATTGCCACTGCTGAAAAGGTTGGTGTACTGGAATAATCTCACCATGAGGCACGACATCCAAGATACGTTTATTTAATTCCCGCTCAAAGCCATTCATGGCACTCAGGCCTATAATGAGTACCGCCACACCCAGTGCAATCCCAGCCGTTGAGAGTACCGAAATCAACGAGACCATCCCACCGCGACGACGGCCTCGACTAAAACGTAATGCCAGTAAAAAAGAGAGTGAGCCGCGCATTAACTCACCCCTTGTAAGACCGACTGAGCATGTAAAACACCGTCACGCATTTCCATCTGACGGTCTAAGCGCTTAGCGAGCGCCAAGTCATGCGTCACCACCAGGAAGGCGGTCCCTTGACTCTGATTTAACTCACCCAGTAGCGCGAATATCGCATCGGCATTTCGTGCATCAAGGTTCCCTGTCGGTTCATCAGCCATCACTAAACTCGGCTTATTAACCAAGGCACGGGCGATGGCGACACGTTGGCGTTCACCACCCGATAACTCGGAAGGACGGTGTTTACCCCGCGGGCTTAGGCCAACCGCTTTTAGCATTTCATCTGCGCGATGAGTCGCCTCTTGGGCGGAGCATCCACCAATTAAAAGCGGCATGGCGACGTTTTCTAAAGCAGTGAAATCTGGCAGCAAGTGGTGAAATTGGTAGATAAAGCCAAGATGTTGATTACGCAAATCGGCTTTCGCTGACGCACTCATCGTATTGAGGGATTTCCCCTTGAAGAGTACTTCACCCGAGGTCGGTTGGTCCAAGCCACCCAATAAATGCAGCAAGGTACTTTTCCCCGAACCTGAACTACCAATAATCGAGACCAGCTCCCGTTCTGCAATACTAAAGCTAACCTGCTTCAACACTTCGGTACTGACTGCGCCTTCACGATAGGTTTTGCATAAGGCTGAACACTGTAATAAAGGTAAATTATTCATAACGTAACGCCTCAGCAGGTTGAACGGTGGCAGCTCGCCACGATGGATAAAGAGTTGCCAATAAGGCCAAGATCATCGCACTTAGGGTGATGATCACGACTTGTCCGACATGAATATCGACCGGAAGTGCCGCACCATCTAATAGCAAGCCGATAACCGGTAATAAATGATTTAATTGGCTGGCCAAGAGCGTGCCCAGTAACGCACCACATAACGAACCAATAATCCCAGCACTGGCACCTTGTACCATAAAGACAGTCATAATCTGCCGACGCGTTAGTCCTTGGGTTTGCAGTATTGCCACTTCACCTTGCTTCTCCATAATCAACAACCCCAGTGAAGTAATGATATTGAAGGCAGCAACAGCCACAATAAGACTCAGCAGCAAGCCCATCATATTTTTTTCCATACGCACGGCTTGGAACAGATCGCCCTTGCGCTCGCGCCAATCTTTCCAGACCGCCTTTGCAGGGAGCGCGTGCTGATCAATCTCATCCACCGCTAGAGGGTGGTCGAGCCATAAGCGCCAGCCGGTGATATTGCCCGCTGGGTAGAGCATCACGCGCGAGGCATCTTGTTGGTTGACTAAAATTTGGTAACTGTCCACTTCACTGTTTGCAGCATAGATCCCCGCAACGGTGAAAAGGCGTTGGCTCGGCATCCGTCCCATTGGCGTAAATTGACTGACCGACGGCACCATAAGCCGTAATTTATCACCGATTTGCACGCCAAGCTGATTCGCCAGTTGTGCACCGAGGATGACCTGATAGCTGCCAGCAGCAGGAATATGGCGGGGGCCTTGTTCGATATAAGGTAGTAATGGATCCTGTTCACCCGGTGCCAGGCCGAGCATCACACCTACTGATACATTATGCGAACTTTGTAGAACGACGTCGGCGGTAGTCAACGGTGCCACGCGATTGACGCCCTTAAGCTTAAGAGCCGATGCCGGAAATTGTTGCGGATCGATACGCCCAGTGGGTTGTGACACCACGGCCTGCGGCATTAATCCTAAAATATTACCTTCCAGCTCACGTTCGAAGCCATTCATCACCGAGAGTACAGTGACCAATGCTAATACCCCTAAGGTAATACCAATCGCCGAGAGCCAAGAAATAAACCGCCCGAATCGATCAGTAGCACGGCCACGCATATAACGCAGACCAATAAATAAAGCGACAGGTTGATACATCTAGTCCATCCCGGACGGTAAAAAAGGTTATAGGAATGATAATGGAGGTGCCGCCTTTATGAAACCTTTACCGGAGTGATCATCAAGGTAAACACTCGGAAAAACGGTCAGTTGTATAAAAATAAGCCAAACGCATCCCTTTATCGTCGAAAGCGAATACCGCTTCGCAGTGCAGAGTGCTACTTTAAAGAGAGAGTAAAACACGGATCACGACCTCTCTGCGCTGATAACAGAAAGGTTAAGACATCCTTAAAATGAGATAATCTAAGTTTATGACGGATATCCAGCAGTATTCACTGCCTAGTAAGGCAGGCGATGTGCGGCAATTAGGCGAGTTAGTCGGCTCTGCCTTTGCTATTGAGGCGGCTCGCATTGCGGAACAACATGATGGCTTGGTCGTGCTGATCGCCAGTGATATGCAAAACGCGCTACAACTGACCAGTGAAATAGGCCAGTTCACCTCATTAAGTGTAAACACCCTGCCAGATTGGGAAACACTGCCTTACGATAGTTTCTCTCCGCACCAAGACATTATTTCAAGCCGATTATCAATGCTCTATCAACTACCGTTGATGGAAAAAGGATTATTGATCCTACCGGTTAATACGCTGATGCAGCGAGTCTGTCCGCATAGTTTCTTACATAGTCATGCTTTGGTGATGCAGCGTGGCGATAAACTCTCCCGCGATACTTTGATTCGCCAACTCGACCAAGCAGGTTATCGTCACGTTGAACAGGTAATGGTTCATGGAGAATATGCTACCCGTGGGGCCTTGCTTGATCTCTTCCCAATGGGCAGTGAAGCCCCCTATCGCCTAGATTTTCTCGATGATGAGATCGATAGCTTACGCTCGTTTGATGCTGATACCCAGCGTACACTGAACGAAGTGGATGGCATTAACCTTCTGCCTGCGCATGAGTTTCCGACGGACAAAGCGTCCATTGAACGCTTTCGTACCCAGTGGCGTGAGCAATTTGATGTGCTACGCGAATCAGAACATATTTACCAACAAGTTTCCCGTGGGACCTTGCCTGCAGGGATAGAGTATTGGCAACCGCTATTTTTTGATGAGCCGTTACCCTCACTATTAAGCTATTTCCCGAAGCAAACGCTATTGGTGAATACCGGTGATTTAGCGGCTAGTAGTGAACGCTTTTGGCAGGATACCGCTAATCGATATGAGAACCGCCGTGTAGACCCAATGCGCCCCTTGCTTGAACCGACCGCACTCTGGCTAGCGCCTGATAACCTATATGGCGAGTTAAAACGCTGGCCACGTATTCAGTTGTTATCACAAGCCCTGCCCAAAAAAGCTGCGAATACTAACTTGGGCTATGAAGCGCTCCCTGCACTTCACCAACCTGATAATCAACAAAATCCTCTCGAACCCTTGCGTAAATTATTAGACGCACACGCTGGCGAGCGCGTGGTTTTCTCGGTCGAAAGTCAGGGACGTCGCGAACGGCTACAGGAGATGCTAGCACGTATTAAACTGCGCCCCACCTCCATTTCACAGTTCTCTGAAGCGCAGAAAGCGGGGGCCTACCTCATGGTCGGCGCGGCTGAAAAAGGGTTTATCGCCCCACCGCAGCAATTAATCTTTATCTGTGAGAACGACCTACTAGGTGAACGTATGGTGCGGCGTCGTCAGGATACGCGACGGGCCATAAACCCAGATGTATTGATCCGCAATTTAGCGGAATTACATCCAGGCCAACCAGTTGTTCACCTCGACCACGGCGTTGGACGTTACGTCGGTATGACGACCTTGGAGACCGGCGGCGTCACCGCTGAATATTTGGTACTGAACTATGCCAATGATGCAAAACTGTATATTCCTATTTCTTCGCTACATCTGATTAGTCGTTATGCGGGCGGCGCCGATGAAAATGCGCCGCTACATAAACTCGGTAGTGATGCATGGAACCGAGCGCGTCAGAAAGCTGCAGAGAAAGTGCGTGATGTCGCGGCAGAGTTACTGGATATCTACGCGCAACGCGCTGCAAAAACGGGTTTTGCATTTACGCAAAACCGTGAACATTATCAGCAATTCTGTGAGTCCTTTCCTTACGACACCACCCCCGATCAGAAACAAGCTATCAGCGCAGTGATTAGCGATATGTGTCAGCCGCTGGCCATGGACCGCTTAGTTTGCGGCGATGTCGGTTTTGGTAAGACCGAGGTGGCGATGCGTGCGGCCTTCCTCGCCGTTGAAAATAATAAACAGGTGGCTGTCCTAGTCCCCACCACCTTATTAGCGCAACAGCATTACGATAATTTCCGCGACCGCTTTGCCAACTGGCCGGTACGAGTCGAGATGTTATCTCGCTTCCGAAGTGCGAAAGAGCAAACTCAGGTATTACAAGAAGCCGCGGAGGGTAAGGTCGATATCCTAATCGGTACCCATAAATTATTGATGAGCGATTTACAGTGGTCTGACCTTGGTCTCTTGATTGTCGACGAAGAACATCGGTTCGGTGTACGTCACAAAGAGCGTATCAAAGCGATGCGTGCGGACGTTGATATCCTGACCCTCACCGCTACCCCGATCCCACGGACCTTGAATATGGCGATGAGCGGGATGCGCGACCTCTCCATCATCGCCACCCCCCCAGCCCGTCGCCTTGCGGTCAAAACCTTTGTCCGTGAGTATGATGCCTTAACAGTACGTGAAGCCATTTTGCGGGAAGTTCTGCGGGGTGGTCAGGTCTATTATCTTTATAACGATGTCGAAAATATCAATAAAGCGGCTGAGAAACTCGCTGAGTTAGTCCCGGAAGCACGGATTGGTATTGGTCACGGGCAGATGCGTGAGCGTGAGCTAGAAAAAGTGATGAACGATTTCCATCATCAACGTTTTAACGTCTTGGTCTGTACCACCATTATTGAAACCGGTATCGATATCCCAACGGCGAATACCATTATCATCGAACGTGCTGACCATTTCGGGTTAGCACAGCTCCACCAATTACGTGGGCGTGTGGGACGTTCTCACCATCAAGCCTACGCGTGGTTACTCACTCCTCATCCTAAAGCGATGACTACCGACGCCCGTAAACGCTTAGAAGCTATCGCTTCACTAGAGGACCTAGGGGCTGGATTCGCTTTGGCGACCCATGATTTAGAGATCCGCGGTGCCGGTGAGTTACTTGGCGATGATCAGAGTGGGCAGATGGAAACACTCGGCTTTACGCTCTATATGGAGTTGTTAGAAAATGCCGTAGAATCATTAAAAGCAGGGAAAGAACCCTCACTTGAAGACCTCTCGCAGCGTCATACCGATGTCGAATTGCGGATGCCGGCATTAATTCCCGATGACTTTATCTCGGATATCAATACCCGTCTCTCACTCTATAAACGTATTGCCAGTGCCAGTGAGTCGGCTGAACTGAACGATATTAAAGTCGAGATGATTGACCGTTTTGGGCTATTGCCAGATCCGACGCGTAATCTGTTGATGCAGACTGAAATTCGATTGCAAGCTGAATCACTCGGTATTGCGAAAATAGAGGCTGGAGAAAAAGGCGGTTATATTGAGTTTGCGGAACACAACAATGTGGATCCAGGTTGGTTAATTGGGTTACTGCAGCAAGATCCTAAGCAGTGGAAACTGGAAGGTCCGGTCAAACTGCGTTTTACGCGAGACTTAGCTGAACGTCAACTTCGAATTGATTGGTTGGTGGAGTTATTGGCGCAGATGGATAAACATCGGCTCAAGACTCAGTAAAGGCTTTATCAGCCACCTTAGGGTGGCTGAATAAGTTTAGCTTTTCTGTACGACCGGTTCGCTCAGTTTTAGGTTTCCTTCGGCATCCAGCGGGATCACCGAGCCAGGTTTATGGTCCATCATAATCGTCCCTTGTTTGTTTCCGACCTTATAGGTCACATTATAACCCTTAATACGTTTTTCCTGCGTATACTGGGTCGAACAACGACGGTGAGAGGTTTGATAAGTATCACTATTTTGTAAACTTTGCTGAGCTTGGTTACCTGCATACCCCCCCGCTAGCGCGCCGGCTACCGTCGCGATATCCCGTCCATGTCCACCCCCGAACTGGTGGCCCAACACGCCGCCCGCTACAGCACCTAATACCGAACCTGTGATACGGTTTTCATCTTGTACTGCCCGACGATGCACCACATTCACATTACGGCATACTTCGTGTGGTGTTTTAATTGTTTCGCTCTGCTGTTGTACCGCAATGACTTCAGCAAACTGTGGAGGCTGTTGTGTGAAATGACTTCCTGCGACCGCGGCAACACCTAGCGCGGCTAATGCACCAATACCCACACCGGCAACTAATGATTTATTCATACTCTCTCCTGCAATTTATTCTGATAGATGGATACAGGGTTAACGCTCTGCTTCTGAAACTCTGCGCTGAGTGTGCCAAACCAATGTAGTGTCAGCTATCGGAATTATGGAGAAAATTAGGATAAGACTCTGCCTAAAAGTGTGTGTCGCTATTTTATATGCCAGGCTGAGAATGATGATCGAGAAGGGAGTAGAAAAAAAGGCCGCTAACGCGGCCTCTACTTTTAGTGCAACTTTAATTTCGGTCGGATAACTTTATTAATACTGCCCGAAAGCATCATTAGTCCGGTACGGAAGTAGCCATGCAAGGCAACCTGGTGCATACGGTAAAGTGACAGATAGACTAAGCGAGCAATCCGCCCTTCAACCATCATCGAACCGTGCATAAGGTTACCCATCAAGCTCCCGACGGTACTGAAACGTGAAAGCGACACTAATGAACCATGGTCTTTATATTTGTAAGCCGTTTGTGGCTTACCTTTGCGTTCGGCAAGGATATTTTTCAATACTTGCGAAGCCATTTGGTGGGCGGATTGCGCACGTGGCGGTACGAAGCCACCTTCTGGTAAGGCACAACTTGCACAGTCACCAATCGCATAGATATTTTCATCGCGCGTGGTCTGTAACGTTGGTTGAACCACTAGCTGATTAATGCGGTTTGTTTCTAAGCCGGCGATCTCTTTCATAAAATCAGGCGCTTTAATCCCTGCCGCCCAGACCATTAGGTCTGCCGCAATAAAACTGCCATCTTTAGTATTCAAGCCATCCTGCTGTGCGCTGGTAACCATAGTACCGGTTTTGACTTGGACGCCTAGTTTGGTTAATTCCTGATGGGCCGCCGCTGAGATACGAGTCGGTAAAGCGGGAAGAATACGCTCACCGGCTTCGACCAAGGTGACATTAAGTGCTTCGCGGCCTAGGGTTTTGTACCCATAACTATTGAGCTGCTTTACGGCATTATATAGCTCAGCAGATAACTCTACCCCTGTTGCGCCACCACCAACGATAGCGATATTTACAGGTTTATCGTTTTGTTGTGCAGACGAGTGTTTGAGGAATTGGTTCAACATTTCATTTCGGAAACGGTGCGCTTGCTGCGGATTATCGAGATAAATACAGTAATCCTTAACACCCTGTGTACCGAAATCATTAGACGTACTGCCCAGTGCCATCACTAAGGTGTCATAGCTAAGGTTACGAGCATCGACTAATACATTACCTTGAGCATCGTGGATAGGGGCCAATTCGAGTTGCTGAGTCTCACGGTCAATATTCACCAGACTCCCCAATTGGAACTGGAAATGGTGATGATAAGCATGCGCCATATAACTTAACGCATCGATCCCTTCATCCATCGATCCGGTTGCGATTTCATGTAATAACGGTTTCCATAGGTGTGTTGGGTTACGGTCAATCAGCGTAATCTCTGCATGGCCTTTACGTCCCAGTTTATTTCCTAGTTGGGTAGCAAGTTCCAAGCCCCCTGCACCGCCGCCTACTATTACAATTTTTTGTTTCGTCGTAGTCACATGACCCCCAAAGATTAACCTTCCCTAGTTAAATAAATGTTAAGAATAAACTTAATTAACATAGGGTTATAAAGTAAAATCGTTCACTGAATTCAGCATAGCATGCTCAGATTATTCAGCGTAATAAATTTGATATTAATCAAGTCGATTGGCACAGATGCATAAATTAAGTTGTTTGATAGGATAAAAAAGTGTGGTGGGAGCCGGAAAATGGGGGCATATTGCCCCCTACTGACGATTAGTTACCGAGGAGCTGCTGTTTTTCTTCTAACCAGCGTTGCTGGTAGGTCGCCAATTGTTGATGATTGGTTACCCAACGGTGGTGATGTTGTCGTGTTTTCCATTCGAACCGCCCATGATGGTAGAGCTGTTCAAGTCCAGCAGCCTGAGAAATGGGAAGTTCATCTAAGATACTGATAACGCCAGGCCGGTGATTGCACACTAAAATCGCATCACACCCTGCATTGAGCGATTGTCTTGCCCGCTCTGGGTAGCTGCCCATCACTGCTGCGCCTTCCATATGCAAGTCGTCAGAAAAAATCACCCCTTTAAAGCCCAATTCTTCTCGTAGGACCTCCTTCAACCAGTAGGGTGAGCCGCTCGCAGGACGATCGTCAATGGTAGGATAAATAACATGGGCAGGCATCATCGCATCAAGCTGATGCTGTTCGATAAAATGACGGAAAATCGCCATATCTTTCTGCCGAATTTCACTGGCTTCACGGAGATCGATGGGTGTTTCTTTATGAGAATCCGCGACAACTGCACCATGACCTGGAAAATGTTTACCTGTCGTTTTCATTCCAGCGCTGTGCATTCCCTCCATGAAAGCTGCCGCCACAGGTAATACTTTTTCTTGTTGATCGCTAAAGGCTCGATCCCCAATCGCTAGGCTAATATGGCCAAGATCCAATACCGGTGCAAAGCTCAAATCAATATCCATCGCCGTCATTTCACTGGCCATCTGCCAGCCTGTCTCACGAGCCACCTGGACCGCCTCATCCACAGTGGCACTCAGCGCAAGAAATGATTGCATAGCCGGTAACTGAGTAAATCCGTCACGAAAACGTTGAACTCGTCCCCCTTCTTGATCCACTGCTACCACCAGGCGAGTGTGTGAGGCTTCACGGATCTGTTGAACCAGATGCGCCAGTTGTTCAGGGTCGTGGTAATTGCGGGAAAACAGAATTACACCGCCGGTTAATGGGTGTTGCAGTAATTCGCGTTCTTCGGCGTCGAGCTCATACTGCTCGACATCTAACATTAGCGGGCCTGGGGTACTAGTCATGTTATGTCCTAACGTACTCAATATTAAGGTAAAAGGTATCGCCAGCTCACTGCCGCTTGCGCGCTCATTGCGGCACTTTGCGTTTGTTCAGATCTTAATTGGAACCAGCTAGCTTGTAGCAGTAACAGCCAAGGCTGCCAACGTTTAACTTGCAAACGTAAGCGCTCGATATCCAGTGTAAACAACTGTGCATAGGCACTTATCCATGCCTCGGCGTGAGGAGCCTCATGTAAGCACAAGGTCGCAAGCTCCAGCGCAATATCGCCATCTGCACTATATTCCCAATCAATTAGCCTCAACCCGTGCTCACCTTGGATGATATTACCAGGATGAAGGTCCATATGGAGAGGGACTAATCGTAAGGGCTGTGGTTCCCCCAGCCGTTGTAGCCGTTTTAGCTCACGCAGCCACTGGGGATGACGCTGCTGGCAGAGTTGCCAATAGCGCGTCAACAGGGTGACAAAGGGGAGACGGTAACCTAATAAAGGATGCTGGTGTAATTGCTTAAGCAATAGCAGTAGCTCATCATTCTTTGCGGAAAACAGATTAGTCGCGAGGGGTTTACCCTCTATCCATTCGACAGTAAGACAGCCCGTGTCATAGTGCTTAGGTTTTACCGCAACATGACTGTATCGGAGTTTTCGTAACAGACGGAATTCGCGTTGACGATCCACAAAAGGAAGAGGCTTAACTGGCGTGAAACGATAGATTTCACTATGTGCTTGCGGGTTTTGCCAGCTATTGCCAGAAAGACCTGGCAATAGCGTTAATTCGGCATTAGTAACTGGCTTTACCACTGCCTGTCCAGATAATTTCACCAGTGTTGACAAGCATTAACTGCATTTGTACTCGGGCTGCTTTCACATCACCACGGGTGGTGGTGTACAGGACGTATTGCGCGTTAAGATTACGTGCAAGCCCAATCGCTTTACCTCGAGAGTTCAAGCTATCGTTAGGCGAAATCCCTAAGGTTTTCTTCGCTTGCGCCAACTGCTCGGCAGTGACTAAGCTAAAAGACGACCCAGATAAAGCTTGGTTTAACGCACTATTGGCGTTGTCAGTTTGAATCGAACCATTGGTACTATTTTTAATACGGTCAACTAACAAGACGCTGCCTGAAGCAATACCTTTAGTACTCACCATTTTACTGACTAAGGGTTGTACGGTAGCAGGCCAGTCAATGGACGTTAGCTTTGGTGCTTCCGGCACAGGTTGAGGTTGGTTCACTGGAGGGGGATTTTGTACCGGTGGTGTTTTTTGTCCAGGCTGAGTGGTAAGCGGTGGCTGAGCTGAGCCATTACCTTGTTCCACCGGGGCCGGTTTTTGCGATTGATTGATGACACAACCACTGAGTAAACAAGCGAAAAGTAACGAACTGCTATATTTTAAGTATTTCGTCATGGTAATGGCCTCAGAGAGAAATATAGATACGAACCTGACGAGCATTCACGCTGCCAGAAGAAGAAAGTAACTCGGTCGAACTGTGCGCAGGAATACGCATAAACTGCTGTTTCGCATCGTGTGGAATATCCAAACCTTGCTCATCGTACCAAAAATAGTGGTAATGGATGGTGACAGGAACGTCTCGGTCATTATAGACACGAGTGGTCGCCGCTGGCGCTTGATCGCCATTTATCACGGGTGCGTCGGCAGTAATCCCCGCAGAAAGCACTTCAGCCCCCATTACCAGCGGCTGAGAAATAGTGATAGCTGGCGGTTTACTGCTACACCCTACTGCACCGACAATAAAAAGGATTAACACACCTAAAAAGCGCATAGTTCGGCCTCGATTCGTTAGCGTGTCAGCATCGGTCCAAGGGGTTTTCCACCTACCAGATGCATATGAATATGATAGACCTCTTGGCCGCCATGTTGATTACAATTAACAATCAAGCGGTAACCGTCTTGTGCAATGCCCTCTTCCTTGGCGAGCTTTGCCGCCACCGTCATCATCCGTCCTAACGCAAGCTCATGTTCCGCCTTAACATCGTTAACGGTAGGAATAAGGATATTCGGGATAATGAGAATATGGCTAGGGGCTTGCGGTGAGATATCACGGAATGCTGTCACTAACTCGTCTTGGTATAATTTTTCTGCGGGAATTTCGTCACGAATAATTTTACTGAAAATCGTCTCTTCTGCCATGGTCAATCATTCCTTTAGGTCATCTCGCCGCAACGCGGCGAGTTAGCTTACGAAAGCGTTAAGCGCTCTGGGGCAATATTAAATAATTTAGCAAAGTTTTCCGTAGTTTGCTCAGCGACTTGCTCGATAGTGAGGCCTTTTACTACCGCCAAATACTCCGCTACATCACGGGTATAGGCTGGCTGGTTGGCTTTACCACGATAAGGAACTGGCGCTAAGTAAGGAGAATCAGTCTCTACCAGTATTCTGTCCATCGGCACATAACGCGCAGCTTCGCGAATTTGTTCAGCGTTCTTGAAGGTTAAAATACCCGAAAAAGAGATATACATCCCCAAATCTAACAGCCTTTTTGCCGTATCACGATCTTCTGTAAAACAGTGCAGCACGCCACCACAGCGCTCGACATGATTTTCGGCCAGTAAACGAATCGTATCTTCACGCGCATCGCGGGTGTGCACGATCACTGGCTTATTAAGTTGACACGCCACATGAAGATGATCACGAAACGCTTGTTGCTGAATTGCCCACAAATCAGGCGTCTTATGGTAAAAATAATCCAGCCCAGTCTCCCCTAACGCCACGACTTTTGGATCACTTGCTAAGGCATGAAGTCGCTCGATGTCCCAGTCGTCGTCAAGGTTAAGAGGATGTACACCGCAAGACAGGGCGACTTGTGGAAAATCGATCGTAAGCTGTTGTAGAGCAGGAAAGGCGCTTAATGTGGTGGAGACCGCCAACATAAAACGTACATCACGGGCTTGAGCTTTATCGATAACTTCAGCCAAGTTCTGGTGTTCTTTTTCATAATCTAAGCCATCAACATTGCAGTGCGAATCCACTAAAAACATAAATTTTCTCTATCACTCATTGGGAAGTCATTAACAGGGTTTCCCACGTTAATAACAGGTCGCTAATCACTAATTCGGTATTCACCTGCGGCG